>MDSV01125204.1_pt1 | contig 20541 bp, 26 predicted proteins | sample 810851 | NCBI WGS metagenome assembly MDSV01 (sample SAMN05326640, study PRJNA326480) | marine metagenome | isolation source: seawater | place: Atlantic Ocean: North East | collected 2012 | reverse complement strand
TTATTTCTTATTAAATATATTAAAACTACATACTTATCTAAATCGTTAAAGGATCTATAGGCTCGACTAGTCCAAGCTTGTTGAAATTTACCCCATGTATCCCAGTGAGAAAGTATATTTGTTTCAAGATTGTCCAAAACCAAAGATTTTTGAAACCGAGATTGTGATGAGGGTATAATTTTTTTCGTTTTTATATCAATCGGGTCACTCATAACAGTTTACTTTTTCCAAGTTACACTTTGATTAATTAAGATCGCCATTAATAACCAGATGATAAAGGTTTCACCAGAAGTAAATCCATAATTGGCTCCGAAAATTCCTGCTGTAATAACAATAAAATATATAACAACAGTGGATAATATTAAACTTGCCAGATACCTTTGTAATGTGCATTTTAAATTCATGATTTTAAAAAAATTATACGATAGAAGTGTAGAGCTTGCTAGGCATAAATTTTCAAAGCCTTTGTTAGGTTTTATTGCCTTTATAGAAAGTTTCTTCTTTCCAGTCCCTCCTGATTTAATGATTATTCCAATGGTTGTAGCAAAAAAAGAAGATTACTTAAAAATTTTTTTTATAGCGACTGTAGGCTCTGTACTTGGTGGATTGTTTGGTTACATGCTAGGTGTATTTTTCTTAGACGCTGCTATGATAATTATTGAGCTTTATGGTTATGAAGAAAAAGTTTTTGAGATACAAAATACTATGTCTACAAAGGGAGGCTTTTACACTTGGTTGGGTATAATGTTCTTAGCCGGATTTACCCCACTTCCATTTAAAGTATTTACAATAACTAGTGGAGTAATAAATTTTAATCTCCCAGTTTTTTTCTTTATTTGTTTATTTACTAGAGGGTTGCGCTTTTTTTTAGTCTCTTACTTTACTAACTTATTTGGAAGAAAATTTGGAAAATTTATCGAAAAAAAAGGGGCAATCTGGTTTAGTGTTGGAGGACTTATAGTTGTATTAATAGCCACAATCTTGTATTTTTTGATTTTTTAAAATGTTAAAAATTAAGAATAGAAAAACTCTGACTGCAACATTAATTTTGAGTGTATTTGTAATGAGTGCAGCTTATTTTATACAATTTGTTTTAAATCATGAGCCTTGCAGATTATGTATATTTCAAAGAATCCCTTATATTTCTGCAATTATTTTAATTCCTTTGATTTTTATTTTAAATAAGTACGAGAAGATTATAACAATAATACTAGTATTATTTTTTATTTTTGGAGCTATTGTATCCATTTATCATGTTGGAATAGAACAGGGTATATTTGAAGAGTCATTTGTTTGTGAATTATTTAACTCTAAAAAAAGCCTCTCTTCAGAAGAACTTTTAAAGCAACTTGAGAAAAATACTGTTAGCTGTAAAGTTATTTCCTTCACTATATTAGGTTTTTCTCTTGCTACATTTAATACGCTTATATCTATAATATTAAGTGGTATATTGTTTATAAAAATAATGAAATATGAAAAAAACAAATAAAAAATCACTAGAAGAAATAATAAGAGTTGATCATGCTGGAGAAAGAGGCGCGATTAAAATATATGAAGGTCAATTATTAGCTCTTAAAACTTTTAGATATGACGAAACTTTAAAACGACAAATAGAAGAAATGAAAGAGCATGAAAAAGAGCATTATGAATTTTTTGAAAATGAGATAAAAAAAAGAAATATATCGAAAACAAAGTTTCTGCCTCTTTGGGATATTTTGGGAGTTACACTTGGTTTTGGTACTGCAATGCTTGGGAAAAAAGCTACCATGCTTTGCACCGCATCAGTAGAAGAAGTAATCGGAGACCATTATAAAAATCAGACATATAAACTCCAAGATGATGAAAAAGAACTAAAAGAAAAAATTATTAAATTTAGAGATGATGAACTTGAACATAAGGATATAGCATATGAGGGCGGTGCAACAAAATCTGGTTTTTATGGATTGTTAGATAAGGTAATCAAAGTCTCGTCTAGGGTGGCAATAACTATTTCTGAAAAAATTTAATTAAGGTTCTAATTCGATATCCCAATATAAATAATCCATCCAACTTTCATGAAGAAAATTTGGCGGAAAATTTCTTCCATTTTTATGCAAGTCACCCACTGTTGGCCTATAAGGTTGATTAGAAAGTTTCAATTCACAATCTCTATAAAGTTTTCCACCTTTTCTAACATTGCATGAAGAGCATGCTGTAACTACATTTTCCCAGTCAGTAAGACCTCCTCTCGATTTTGGCAACAAGTGATCAAATGTTAAATCTTTTTTGTCTCCACAATACTGACAAGTGAACTTATCTCTTAAAAAAACATTGAATCTGGTAAAATTTGGATTCTCAGAAGGTTTGATAAAACTTTTTAAAGCTATAACACTTGGAAGATTCATTTCAAAAGAAGGGCTTCTTATTTTTCTTTTATAATTAGAAACTATACTTACTCTATTTAAAAAAACTGACTTTACGGCGTCTTGCCAACACCATAACGATAAAGGATAGTAACTTAGAGGTCTAAAGTCAGCATTAAGAACTAAGGCTGGGCACTTTTCTAATGGCACTTTATCCTGGCTTGAAATAATCATAATAAAAAGTTATCTGAAACTTGAAATTATATCAAGTTATAATTTTGTATCAGTTTTGCAATGAATCAGTATAAATTTTTTTTAAGAAATTGTAATCCTAGACTTGAACCCTCAGTAGGTATACGATGTTCACAATTTTTGAAAATTTTTGTTTCAATCTCATAATTATTTGTATTAAAAAAATCTTTGGCTTCTAATAAAGATCCTACTGGAACAACTTCGTCTAGATCTCCGTGCATTAAAATAATATTCGGTCTAGAGTTTATATTTTTTTTTAGATGTTCAACACTTATTATTTTTCCAGAATAACCTAAGATACAATTAATTTTATCTTTTCTTTTAATTCCAGTTTGAAGACTAATCATGCATCCTTGACTAAAACCACCTACAGCTATTTTATCTGCCGATAAATCATAAGCGTTCTTTATTTCATCTATAAGTTTATTTAATTTAATCTCTGCTACTAATGACTTTGTTAATATCTGATCAGGAGTTTGATCCATTAGATCAAACCATTGAAATCCACTAGGACTTACAGCACATTTCTCTGGAGCATCAGGACAAATAAATATTGTATTTGGCAAATGACTTTTCCAGTAATTCGCTAACAAAGAAATATCTTTACCGTCACCTCCATAGCCGTGACAAAGTATTACAGCATTTTTTGGCTTATCCTCTGATAGTGGATTTAAAATAGTTGTATTTAATGAGTAGCTCATGTTAATTGAATTTAATGAGTAGTTTTTTATTTAACTTAATTGGTTTTAGTTTATTAGGTGCAGTAGCCATAGTTTTGATTATGGGTATTTATACTTTATTTAAAGGTGGAAATACTAGCAAAAAATACTCTAACAAATTGATGCAGTTAAGAGTTCTTCTCCAATTTATAGCTGTAATTGTTTTAGTTTTATTAGCTTATTTTTTTAAAAATTAAATTTTTTCTTCTAAAAATTCAATAAATGCTTTGCTATGAAAGTCTATCTCACCCACCACTCTAGCAAATTCTTTTCCATCTTTATCGATCAAGATACTGGTCGGCATTCCTCTCATCTTAAACTTTTTAACCAAATTAAATTCTGGATCAAAATAAATATCTAAGCCTGTCACACCTATGCTGTTGTAGAAATCTCTAGCTCTTAACTTATTCGGTTTTTCCATGTTTATTGGATATACTTTAATTTTCGGGTAATTTTGAGCTAACTTTTCTAGCGATGGCATTTCTCGTTTACATGGTTGACACCAGGTAGCCCAAAAATTGAGGATCATGATATTGCCTTTTTTATTCGTTAAGTCCACTTCTTGGAGGTTAACGTCTTTAAATTTTAGCTCATTAATATCTTTCGGATTTTCATAAATAACTATATTTTCAGAAAGATTGTTGTCGGCATAAACATATTGGCTTATAAAAAAGACAAATATTATGTGAATATAAAGTATAAAGGATTTACTAATTTTCATATTAATTTAAATTAAAATAACATAGTAAAATGATAAATAAAAATAAAACTGTTTGGTCAAATAGATTTAAAAACAAAACCTCCAAGTCTTTTCAAAGAATTGGCTCCTCTATAAATGTGGATAAAAGACTTTATGAGCAGGACATATTTGCTTCTATTATTCATACTCAAATGCTTGTTAAGCAGAAAATAATTCCCTCAAAGGATGGAAAAAAAATTATCAATGGACTTAATAAAATTAAAATTAAAATAGACAAGAAAAAATTTAAATTCCAGGAGAAATTTGAAGATATACATTTAAATATAGAAAAAAAATTATTTGAATTAATTGGAGCTTCTGCAGGCTATTTACATACTGCAAGATCTAGAAATGATCAGGTAGTTACTGATTTTAAACTTTGGGTAAAAGACTCAACAAATGATGTTCTAGAGGATATTAAAGATTTGATGAAAGCTATAATCAATAAAGCGGAAAAAAATACTGGAACTGTAATGCCAGGTTTCACTCATTTAAAAAATGCTCAACCAGTATCTTTTGCTCACTATCTGTTAGCTTACTATGAGATGTTAAAAAGAGACAAAAAAAGATTTAAAAATAATTTAAATATTTTAGATGAATCTCCATTAGGTTCTGTGGCTTTATCTGGAACTTCATTCAAAATAGATAGAAATTTTACTTCAAAAAAATTGAAATTTAAAAAACCAACAAACAATTCTATTGACTCAGTGTCAGATAGGGATTTCGCAATTGATTTTTTATACGCAGCTGCTGTTTGTGCAATGCATTTGTCAAGACTTGCTGAGGATTTTATTATTTTTAATTCAGATGCATACAGATTAATTTCTTTTAATGATAGTATTCTAACTGGATCATCTATAATGCCACAAAAAAAAAATCCTGATCTGGCTGAATTAATAAGAGGAAGGGTTGGAATTAATTATGGAAAATTAAATTCAATTTTAACAATTATGAAAGGTTTGCCGATGTCATACTTTAAAGATATGCAGGATGATAAATCTCTTGTGTTCGATAGTTATGATACTTTAAAAGACACATTGATAATGGCAAAAGAATTAATAAAAAATGTTAATCCTTCAAAAGAAAAAATGATTAAAATGGCTAACAGGGGTTTCACAACTGCTACAGATTTTGCTGATTATCTTGTAAAAGAGAAAAAGTTAACTTTTAGAGAATCTTATCAAATTTCTTCAAAATTAGTAAATTTTGCTGAAAAAAAAAATAAAACACTAAATGAAGTTTCTTTGAGTGAGTTAAAAAAAATTTATAAAGATTTAGATAAAAGTGTTATGAAAATTTTTGATGTCAAAAACTCAATGAATTCAAAAAAATCATTTGGTGGAACTTCTGAAATTAATATAAAAAAAATGTTAAAAAAATATAAAAAGGAAATTAAATGAAAATATTATTTTTTTTAATTTTTGGCTTTTTATTGCTTCAGGCTTGTGGAAAAAAATCTGACCCGGAGTATCAAGGAAAAATTAATCAAAAAATAATTATTATAATATAATTTATGTCTTTTTTTAAGTACAAAGGAAAAAATCTACTAGTAGAAAAATCATCAATATTAAATATTATAAAAAAAAATAAAACACCCTTTTATCTTTATTCATTAAATCAAATTAAAAAAAATTATTTAGATTTTTCTAAGACTTTTAAAAAAGTTAATCCCATTATCTGCTTTGCTGCAAAAGCAAACGGTAATTTAAATATTTTAAAAATACTTGGAAAGCTAGGATCCGGAGCAGATGTAGTATCAGGAGGAGAACTTTTGAAAGCATTAAAAGCCGGGATCAAATATAACAAAATTGTATTCTCAGGAGTGGGGAAATCAGAAGAAGAGTTAAAAATTGCAATCAATAAAAAAATACTTTTAATTAATATAGAGTCTGAGAGTGAAGCTATATTAATAGATAAATTAGCTAAAAAAGCTAAAAGAAGGGTTTCAGTTGGATTCAGACTGAATCCAAATATAGATGCAAAAACTCACAAAAAAATTTCCACTGGTAAAGCAGAAAATAAATTTGGGATTTCGATAAGGGAGTTTAAAAGAATTTATAAAAATATTGAGGAACTGAAATTTCTTAAAATTGATGCTTTAAGTGTTCACATAGGAAGTCAAATACTTTCAGATACACCTTATAGAAAAACTTTAATTGTTCTTTCAAAATTAATCCATGAATTAAATTTGAAACTTAAATATGTAGATTTGGGCGGTGGATTTGGAATAACCTATAAAAAAAATGACAAATCAATTAAATTAAAAAATTACGCTAAACTTGTTGAAAGTTTCAAAAAAAAAAATAATTGTAATATTATTTTTGAGCCAGGGAGAGCTTTAGTTGGAAATGCAGGAATTTTAATAAGTAAAATTCAGTTTATTAAAAGTGGTCTTAATAAAAAATTTATTATATTAGACGCTGGAATGAATGACTTTATGCGACCAGCATTATACGATGCAATACATGAGATTATTCCTGTAATAAAAAATAACAAAAAAGAAAATAATATTATCGAATTTGTTGGTCCAATTTGTGAAACAACATGTAAGTTTAACAAATATAAAAATTATCAGAAAATAAAAGAAAACGACTTTATTGCAATTACGAATGCCGGCGCTTATGGCTCGTCACTGTCCTCTAATTATAACACCAAGCCCTTAATAGCTGAAATTTTAGTGAATAAAAATAAATTTAAAATAATTAAAAAGAAACAAGATTTATTAAAACTAATAAACTCTTAATGCAATTTACCAAATCTTTAATATTCAATTTTTTTTTCTATTCTGGAGTCATATTAATTTTTTTAGTTGCTTTGCCTACATTAATATTACCAAAAAAATATACCTTATACTTTGGCAAAATACTCGCAAATTACATAATATTTTTACTAAGAATAATCTTAAATACAAAAGTAATTTTTCATGGACTAGAAAATTTAAAAAAAATAAAAATTTTTTCTTAGCTTCGGCACATCAGTCGATGTGTGAAACTTTTATTCTTCAATCACCTATAGATTATCCTATTTTTATTTTAAAAAAAGAGTTACTTAAAATTCCTTTGTTTGGTTGGTATCTTAAAAAGATTGGTTCAATTGAAATTGTAAGAGAAAAGACGACGAAAGATAATTTGTTTTTTTTAGATAAAATTAAAGATTCAATAAATAAAGATAACAGGCCGCTTTTAATATTTCCGCAAGGAACTAGAGTAAAAATTGGAGAAAAAGTGAATTTTAAAAAAGGAGTAGGAAGAATTTATAGTTTTTTAAATATAAACTGTGTACCAATTGCTTTAAATACTGGAAAAATTTGGCCGAAAAATAGTTTTATGAAATATAAAGGAGACATACATATATCTTTTTTGGAACCCATAAAGCCTGGTAAAGAAAAAGAAATTTTTATAAAAGAAATAGAAGAAAAAATTTATAACGAAATTGAAAGGTTTAATTAATCTTTTTTTCTCCCAAAGTCTGGTTTGTTTGTATCTTGACCTGCTTCTATAATTTCTTTTCTTACATTTTTAGTTTTAGAAAATATTTGAATTAATTTACTCTCATTTTTTTCTTTAATAGCTTCCTTTAACTCAACTAAATTATTTGAAAAATTATCTAATGCTTTGAGAATATTCTCACTATTATCTTTAAAAATATCTTTCCACATAGTTGGATCTGAAGATGCAATTCTAGTGAAATCTCTTAATCCGCCAGCACTGTATTGGATTATTTCTTTTTTAAACTGATCTTCTTTACTAATGGCAGTTCTTACTAAATTATATGCTATTGCATGCGGCAAATGACTAGTTAGTGATAATATATGATCGTGTTCCTCGAATGACATAGTTTTAACTTTGCACCCAATTTTTTCCCAAAATTTTTTAAGCTTTTCTACATCTTCCTTTTTTGCTTCTTGTGACGGAGAAATAATACAGTATCTATCTTTAAATAATTTATGAAAACCAGCTTGCGGCCCGCTTTCCTCTGTACCAGCTATAGGATGTGAAGCTATCCATGAAATTTCCTTTAAGTTTAAGTTTTCAATTATCTTATTGATTTCTTTTTTTGCAGAACCAGTATCTGTGAGAATTATATTTTTTTTTAAATCATCTTTTATTGACAAAAGTATTTCTTTATAAGCTCCAAGCGGAGTAGCTATCACAATTAAATCTGCATCTCTAACAGACTGATTGATGTCATTTGTTCCTTCTATCAAATTTTCTTTCTTTAAAAATGTAAAAACATCTTTAGATTTGTCAAAAATATTCACTTTTTTTGCAATCTTGTATTCTTTTATTGATCTTAAAATTGATGAGCCAATTAAACCACAGCCAATTATAGCAATTTTATTAAACATTAATTATTTTTCCTAATTTTAAAATAAACTTTTTATTTTCTTTAGTTGTACCTATAGTAACTCTTAATGAGTTTTTAATTTTGTAAGCTTCCATATTTCTCACTATTATTCCTGACTTTGCAAGATTTTGGAATACTTTTCTAGAACTTATTTTGACTTTATCGAAATTAATTAAAAGAAAGTTTGCATTTCCTTTATTGGTTTCAATTTTCATTTTTTTAAATTTATCAAACATTATATTTCGCCATTTGTTAATGTGATTTATTTCTTTTCTAAGCCATTTTATATCTGATAAAGCCGATGCTGCTGCTGCCAAACCTGGACTATTTATTGCAAATGGAGGTCTTATTTTTTCTAAACTCTTAATAATATCTTTTGAAGCATAAGCCCAACCTACTCTTAAACCAGCTAATCCATAGATTTTAGAAAAGGTTCTAGTGACAACAGTGTTTTTTCTTTTCGAGAAAAGTTTTAATCCAGAGAGAAAATCACTTGAATTTACATACTCAAAATATGCGTCATCTATCACAAGTAAAATATCGCTTCTCAGTTTATTTCTCAATTTAATTATTTCTTTTTTATTAATATAAGTACCAGTTGGATTGTTTGGATTAGCTAAAAAAATAATCTTGGTCTTTCTGGTCACCATCGATAGAATATTTTTTACTGAAGTGAAAAAATTTTTTTCTTTTGCAAATAAAACTTTTGCACCATTTAATTTACTGTATATTCTGTAGAGAATAAAACTATTTTTTGATACAATTACTTCATCATTAGGGTTCAAAAAAGCTTTACAAACAAGTTCAAAAATTTGATCTGATCCTGAACCTAAAATTAATTGCTTATGATTTAAATTAAATTTTTTTGAAATAACTTTTTTTAAATTAGATCCATTTGAATCTGGATATCTTTGAATATTTTTTGCAACCTCATAGAAAATACGAATAGCTTTTGGACTTGGTCCGAGTGCCGACTCATTAGCTGAAAGTTTAATTTTAGCAGACTTCTTTTTAAATAAACTTAAGCCAGCAACATATTTTTCAGCATTTATTTTTTTAGCTTTTGGTAATTTCATTTTACTTTATTTAATATATAAAAAGCTCTACTTTTACTATATTTGAATTTTTGTCCATTAATCCTATATAAAATTGACAAGTTTATGACTATTTAGTACATATATGTAGCGCTGATTTAACCGAATTGCGGGCGCTAGATAAATTTCGCTAAACAGGGATTTGCCCAGTTTAGCTGGGCTTTTTTTTTATATGAACTATAAAACTGAAAATATAAAACACATAATAGTAGAAAAACCACTTAAATTAGATTGTGGGAAAACTATTAAAGATTTTCCATTAGCTTACGAAACTTATGGAAAGTTAAATAAAAATAAAGATAACGCTATACTTGTTTTTCATGCACTTACAGGAGATCAATTTGTCAGTAATATAAATCCTATTACAAAAAAAGAAGGTTGGTGGGTAACAGCAGTAGGGCCGGGTAAGGCAATAGATACAGACAAATATTTTGTAATTTGCGCAAATGTTATTGGTGGATGTATGGGATCATGGGGGCCGAAAGAAATAGATAAAAAAACTAACGAACCTTACGGATTAAATTTTCCAGTAATCACCATTAGAGATATGGTAAATGCGCAAGAAACTCTTCTAGATTACTTGGGTATAAATAAACTTTTATGTGCAACTGGAGGATCAATGGGGGGAATGCAATTACTTGAATTTTGTTCAACATTTCCTAATAGAACTTTTTCAGCAATTCCAATCGCTTGTAGCACAAGTCATAGTGCTCAAAATATTGCGCTTAACGAATTAGCCAGACAAGCTATTATGGCTGATCCAGTATGGGACAACGGTAAATATATAAAAAAAAATGTTCAACCCAAAAATGGATTAGCTGTAGCAAGAATGGTAGGACATATTACTTATTTATCAGAGAAAGGTATGCAAGAAAAGTTCGGAAGAAAACTTCAAGAGAAAGCTGATTATGAATTTAGTTTTAATGCTGACTTTCAAGTAGAATCTTATTTGAGACACCAAGGATATACCTTTGTAGAGAGATTTGATGCTAATTCAATTTTATACATCACTAGAGCAATGGATTATTTTGATCTATCAAAAAAATTTAAAGGTGGTCTTTTGGAAGCTTTTAAAGGTCAAAAAATTAAATACTTAGTAATTTCTTTTTCTTCAGATTGGCTTTACACGACTAAAGAAAATAAAGATATCGTGATTGCATTAAATGCTTCAGGAGCTGATGTTTCATTTTCTGAAATCACGACGGATAAAGGGCATGACTCCTTTTTAGTTAATGAACCAGAGTTTCTTAAAACTTTGAAAGGGTTTTTGGACTCAATGCATACGAAATTTAGAAATGAAAAAAGAATTTAAAGTAATCGCAGATTTGCTGCCACAAAATATAAGAGTTTTAGATGTAGGTTGTGGTGATGGCTCATTAATGAGTCATCTCATACAAGAAAAAAATATAGAAGCTCGAGGTCTAGAACTTGAAAAAGAAAATGTCCAAAAATGTATTTATAGAGGTTTACCTGTTATACAAGGAAATGCTGAGACTGAACTTCATCAATTTCCAAACCAGTCTTTTGATTATGTGATATTAAGCCAAACTCTCCAAGCTTTTTATAATCCAGAAAAAGTTTTGAAAGAATTGTTAAGAATAGGAAAATCAGTAGTTATTTCTATACCTAACTTTGGTTATTGGAAAGTAAGGGCTAGTTTATTATTTTTTGGTAAAATGCCAGTTACTAAAACTTTACCAAACTCGTGGTATAATACCCCAAATTTACATATGTGCACAGTTAAAGATTTATTTCACTTCTGTATCGAAAAAAATATAAAAATTAAAAAAGTAATTGGAATTAACGAAAATAATACATCTGAGATAAAAAAAAGTAATCTCGAAATAAAAAATTTTTTCTCTAAACTCGGAATTTTTCTTATAGGTTAATAATGAAAATAGAAATTGTTTCATGTTTAAATGATAATTATAGTTACATAATTCAAGACGAATTAACAAATACAGTGGGTGTTGTTGACCCATCAGAATTTAAATCTATTGATGATATTATATTCAATAAGTATCAAAAACTTGATTATATTTTAAATACACACCATCATAATGATCATATTGGTGGAAACCAAGATTTAAAAAAAAAGTATAAAGCAAAAATTGTAGCTTCTAAAATTGATAAAGATAGAATTCAGAATATAGATTTATATGTTGATGAAGATACCAAATTTAATTTAGGAAATATTGCCTTTCAAATTTTATTTATTCCGGGACATACTAAAGGTCATATAGGTTTCTATTCAAAAGAAGAAAAAATTATATTTACTGGGGATACACTTTTTTCTTTGGGTTGTGGCAGAATATTTGAGGGAACGTTTGAACAAATGTTTAGTTCTATAAAAAAAATTAAAAAATTACCTAAAGACACTAAAATTTATTGTGGCCATGAATATACTAAAAGTAATTATGAATTTTGTAAAACTTTTGATACTACAAATAAAGAGTTGCCAAAAAAAAAATTATGGATTGAAGATAGAATAAAAAAAGGTTTGCCAACTATTCCTGTAACTTTAGAAGAGGAGTGTAATACTAATATTTTTCTTAGATGTGATAATATTGCTTTAAAAAAGGAACTAAAAATGGAGGATTCTTCAGAAGTTCTTGTTTTCCAAAGATTGCGTAATTTAAAGGATCAATTTTGATCTCATAAATCTTGACTTGAATATCTTTCAAGTTATATTGCCTTAAATTTAAAGGAACTTATTTTATGTCATTTGCTATTATCGAAACAGGTGGAAAACAATACAAAGTGTCTACTAGTAAAATTTTAGAAGTTGAAAAACTTGATGTTGAAAAAGGTAAAACTATTCAATTTAAAAAAGTTTTGCTATTAAATAATAATTCTGAAGTAGAAATTGGTAATCCTAATATTCAAGGAGCAGTAGTAGAAGCAAAATTAATTGAAAATGTAAAGGATAGAACAGTTTTAATTTTTCACAAAAGAAGAAGAAAACACTCAAGAAAAAAAAATGGACATAGACAAAGACATTCTAAAATACAGATTACAAAAATTCTTTCTAAAGACGGCAAAATTATCTCTGAATTTGCTGAGTCAAAAACTGCAAAAAAAGAAACTTTAATTAAAAAAAATAAAGATAAAGAGACTTCAAGTACTAAAAAAAAAGTTATTAAAAAGAAATAGGAATTTAAAATGGCAACAAAAAAAGCAGGTGGATCATCGCGTAACGGACGAGATAGTAAAGGGAGACGTCTAGGTGTTAAAAGATATGGTGATCAAATTGTAATTCCAGGGAATATTATAGTTAGACAAAGAGGAACAAAAATACATCCGGGAATAAATGTAGGTATGGGTAAAGATCATTCAATTTTCTCCTTAATAAAAGGAAAAGTTAAATTTAAAAAATCTAAATTAAATAGAACATTTGTTTCTGTTATCCCCAATTAATAAAATAGATAACATAAGTTATTTTTACTCCCAAAATGAAATTTTTAGATCAAGCAAAAATCTATATTAAAGCCGGTGATGGTGGTTCTGGATCAGCAAGTTTCAGGCGAGAAAAGTTTATTGAGTATGGAGGTCCAGATGGAGGTGACGGAGGTGATGGAGGATCTGTTATATTTGAGTCAGAGTTAAATTTAAATACTTTAATTGACTTTAGGTATACACAACATTTTAAAGCAAAATCTGGGAATGCCGGTAGTAAAAGAAATAAAACTGGAGCCAATGGAAAAGATTTAATTATAAAAGTTCCAGTTGGAACACAAATTTACGAAGAGGACAATAATACATTAATTTATGATTTTATTAAAAATAAAGAGAAATATCTTGTTGCATCCGGAGGAAAAGGCGGGCTAGGTAACGTTAGATTTAAAAGTTCTACAAATCGTGCACCTAAAAAAAAAACTAAAGGTAAAATTGGAGAAGAATTTTGGATTTGGCTTCAATTAAAAGTTATAGCTGATATAGGAATAATTGGTCTGCCAAACGCAGGTAAGTCAAGTTTATTAGCGTCAATAACAAGAGCAAGACCAAAAATTGCTAGCTACCCTTTCACTACAATTAATCCAAATTTAGGAGTTTCTTATTACGATAATAAAGAATTAACATTAGCTGATATACCTGGATTAGTTGAAGGCGCTCATAGAGGAGTTGGTCTAGGAGATAAGTTTTTAAGACACATCGAAAGATGTAAAGCTTTGCTTCATTTAATTGATATAACTGAGGAAAATATAATTGATAACTATCTTAAAATCAGAAAAGAGTTATCAAAATATGACACTATTTTATCAAAAAAAAAAGAAATTATTTTCTTTAATAAATCTGATTTAATTGAAAAAAAAGATATGGATAAAAAGTTAAAATTATTTAAAAGTAAAGTGAAAAATAAATTTGAAGTAATTTCAGTTTTTTCTAAAAATGATTTAGATAAAATTAAAAAAATATTATTGAAAAATGTTATTAGATAATTCGAAAAAAATAGTAATCAAACTAGGTTCATCAACAGTAGTTGATAAAAAAGGAATGTTTAAAAGTAAGTGGTTCTTAACTTTGATTAATGATATTAAAAAATTGAAGAATAAAAGAGATGTAGTAATAGTTTCCTCTGGAGCGATTGCTTTAGGACAATCATATTTAAAAGTTAGAAAAAAGAAGATAAAGATTGAAATGAGTCAGGCCATAGCTTCAGTAGGTCAAATACACCTGATTAACCATTTTAAAATTATGTTTGAAAAAAATAAAATTAAAATTGGTCAAATATTAATAACTCCAGATGACACTGAACAAAGAAGAAGAGCTTTAAATGCTAAAAGAACTTTTGAAAATTTATTCAAATTGAATGCTATTCCAATAGTTAATGAAAATGATACAACTGCGACCTCTGAGATAAAATATGGTGATAATGATAGGCTTGCCGCAAGAGTAGCTCAAATTATTGGTGCGGACACTCTAATAATATTTACAGATGTTGATGGTCTTTACAGAGATTCAAAATCAAAAAAAAGTTTAATTAAAGAAGTTAATGAAATAAATGAAAATCTTTTTTCATTAGCAGATAAAAAAATTAATACATTGAGTTCTGGTGGAATGACCACTAAACTTGATGCGGCAAAAATATGTATAAATTCAGGGTGTAAAATGTTTATTGCAAATGGTCAACACATGAATCCTTTGTCTAGAATGGTCAAAGATAAAATTTTTACTTGCTTCAATCCTAAAATTTCTACCCTACATGCAAGAAAGAAATGGATTATTAGTTCCATTGGTTCCTCGGGTAAAATATATATAGATGAAGGTGCAACTGTAGCTTTAGCTGCTGGTAAAAGTTTATTGCCAGCTGGTATCACTAAAGTAGAAGGAGATTTTAAAAAAGGAGAGAATATTCTAATAATAGATAATAAAGGTAATGAGTTTGCAAGAGGCCTGGTTTCTTTTTCATCTTTAGAAATTAATAAAATTAAAGGCTTACAAAGCAATCAAATTGAAAGTATTCTTGGTTATTCAAGCAAATCTGAAATAATACATAAAGATGATATGGTGAAATTATAAATGAAGTATTTAAATAAGATTGGATTAAGTGCAAAAAAAGCATCTATACAATTAAATAAAATTTCAGATTTTAAAATTAATAAAGTCTTAGAATCATTTAATAAATCTTTAAGAATAAATAAAAAAAAAATAATTAAAGAAAATATAAAAGATGTAAAAAAAGCAAAAAGGAAAAATTTAATTGATAGATTAATTCTAAACGAGTCAAAAATTGAAGGAATTCGTCACTCAATTGATCAAATAAGAAAATTTAAGGATCCCATCGGAAAGGTTTTATCTGAATGGAAAAGGCCAAATGGATTAAGAATAAAAAGAGTAACAACACCTATAGGTGTTGTGGGAGTAATTTATGAAAGTAGACCTAACGTAACTGCAGACGTATCGGCTTTATGTTTAAAGTCAAAAAATTGCGCAATTTTAAGAGGTGGTTCAGAAGCATTTAATTCAAACAAAATATTGGCGGATTTATTTAGAGGTGCATTATCTAAAAACGGGATAGATAAAAATATTGTTCAATTTATTGAAAGGAGAGAGAGAAGTATAGTGGACAAATTACTATCAAACATGAACAACTATATAGATGTTATTGTTCCCAGGGGTGGAAAAAATTTAATTGCTAAAGTTCAAAAATTTTCAAATGTTCCAATAATAGGTCATCTTGAAGGTCTTTGTCATATCTATGTTGATAAAGATTCAAATTTAGATATGGCAACTAAGATTGTTTTAAATTCCAAAATGAGAAGAACTAGCATTTGTGGAGCGGTAGAGACTCTACTTGTGAACGAAAAATCTCTTAAATCTCATGGAGTGCCAATTATAAAAAAATTGTTGTCGTCAAATTGTGATGTGGTTGTAGATAAAAAAATTAATAATTTATTTTCTAATAAAATGAAATCTGCAAAAGAGTTGGACTGGAAAACAGAGTATCTAGATAAGAAAATTTCTGTAAAATCAATTAAAAATGTCCACGAAGCAATTAGCCATATTTTAAAATATGGAACAATGCATACAGATAGTATTATTACAAATAATAAAAAGACAGCTAAAATATTTTTGAATGGAGTAAACAGTTCAATTGCTATGCATAACGTATCTACGCAATTCGCAGATGGGGGAGAATTTGGTTTTGGAGGTGAAATTGGAATTTCGACCAATAAACTTCCGCCAAGAGGTCCTGTAGGTATAAATCAACTAACATCTTATAAATATATGGTTTCTGGAAAAGGAATTTTAAGATCTTAGAGATTGATGAAAAGATCAAAAAAAAAAATTATTGGAATATTTGGAGGTACTTTTGACCCTCCTCATAAAGGTCATGTAAAAATTGCTTCTAAAAGTATAAAGATACTTAAACTTGATAAATTATATTGGCTCATTACAAACCAGAATCCTTTCAAACCAAAACCCTACTATAGTAATTTGGTGAGGATAAAAAAAAGTAAACAAATAATTAAAAAAAAAGACAATATTTTAATTAAAAACCTAGATAAAATTGTAAGATCATCGCAAACTTATAAAACTGTAAAATATTTATCTCTAAAGCATAAAAATGCAATTTTTTTTTTAATTTTAGGTTCCGATAATCTTATTAATTTCCATAAATGGAAGAATTGGAAAGAATTAACAAAAATAACTAAATTAGTTGTATTTTCGAGGACAGGATATGATGCAAAAGCTAAAAAATCTGTTATTGTAAACTTTCTGAAACAAAAAAATATTATATTTGTAAAAAACTATAAAATAAATATTTCCTCTTCTAAATTGAGGGAAAATTTACTAAGTTAGTTTACTTAATGGAAATAAAAAAAATTAAAAATATCATTGAAAAAACATTAGATGAGAATAAAGCAAATAATATTGTTTCTATTGATCTTAAAAGGAAATCTTATATTGCTGACTATATGATAATAGCTTCTGGTACTTCTTCGAGGCATCTTCAGGCTTTATCTGAAATACTAATATCTAAACTAAAACAACAGGGATTATCTAATTGTAGAATTGAAGGTTCAGACAGCAATGATTGGAAACTTGTAGATGCAATTGATATAATAGTACATATATTTCATCCAGATAAAAGAGAGTTTTATGATCTCGAAAAGATGTGGTCTGAGCCTCTTCCAAAAGAAAAAATTTTATTATGAAAAAAATAATTATTTTTTATATTTCTATTATTTTATCCTTTCAAAGTATTTCTTACGCTAAAAACTCAAATGAACTCTATGAAAAAATAGACTTATTTGGTGAAGTTCTTGAAAAAATTAAAGAAGAATATGTTGATGAAGTAGATCAGGCAAATGTTATGGACTCAGCCATTAATGGTGTTTTGCAATCTTTGGATCCATATTCGGCCTATATGAGCCCTGAACTTTTTAAAAGTATGAGAACAGAAACTAAAGGAGAATTTGGAGGTTTGGGAATTGAAATTGGTATGGAGTCTGGTGTAATTAAAGTTATATCTCCAATAGATGATACGCCAGCGGCTAAAGCCGGAATTAAAGCCGGCGATTATATCGTGAAGATTAACGACGAACAGGTCCAAGGCAAAACTTTAATGGAGAGTGTAAAATTAATGCGAGGACCTGTCGGCTCAAGCATTAAACTTACTATACGGAGAAAAAATGTTAAAAAATCCCTAATTTTTAAAATTAAAAGACAAATCATAGAGGTCAGATCTGTTGATGCCAAAATAATTGGAGAGGAAAAAAATATAGGTTACATTAGACTTAAATCCTTTAATGAAAATAGTGATCAACAATTTATAGAAAAAATAAAAAAATTTGAAAAAGAGAAAAAGATAAAAAGTTACATTATTGATATAAGAAATAATCCTGGTGGTCTACTAGCTCAAGCAATTAGCATTACTGACTTTTTTTTAGACGATGGTGAAATAGTTTCTACAAAAGGTAGAAATATTTCCGAAACAAGAAAGTTTTTTGCTAAAAAGGGTGATGGCATTAATGGAAAACCGGTTATAATAATGGTAAATAATGGTTCTGCATCGGCATCCGAAATATTAGCAGGTGCATTGAAAGATCATAAAAGAGCAATTATTCTTGGTGAAACTACTTATGGAAAAGGATCTGTTCAATCAATTATACCTTTAAGAAACGGTGGTGGAATACGCTTGACTATCTCTAAATATTATTTGCCTTCAGGAAAATCTATATCAGAAATAGGAGTTTCTCCGGATATTACTGTCGAGGAAGACGGTGATGCTTTCGAGATGAATACTACAACTGATAATCAGTTAAATTACGCTATAAAATTATTAAAATTATAAATATGGAAAAACAAAAACTACCCCTTAGAGAAGGGGTTGGCATAATTGTACTTAATTCAAGAAATAAAGTTTTTGTTGGAAAAAGAAAAGATAATCCTAATAATAATTGGCAGATGCCTCAAGGTGGTGTCAATAATGGTGAAAATTATATTTCTGCAATGAAAAGAGAATTGGAAGAGGAAACGAGTATTTCAAACATTAAAGTCGTAAAGGAATTGGATTATTACTTAGAATATGAGTTGCCTAAAAACCTAGTAGGAATAATCTGGAAAGGAAAATTTAGAGGGCAAAAACAAAAATGGTTTATTGTTAAATTTTTAGGAAAAGATAGTGATATAAATATTAGAACAAAAAATGCTGAGTTTATTGAGTGGAAATGGTTAGATATTGAAGATCTTCCAAAAGTGATTGTTTATTTCAAAAAACATATTTATGAAAAATTAAAAAAAGAACTTAAAAAGATTATCGTGTGATTTCCTGTAGTGTGTCTATTTTATAAGATAAAATATATTTATCCTTATCTTTAATGTCATTTTTTAAAATAGCTTGTTTTGCGTTTGCAATCATTTTTTGAGCTTCCTCAGTTTTTATATTATTTACATCTTTAGCTGTAGAGGATAGGATTAGCAGATTATTTTCAGAAAATTCAACAGTACCATCTTCGACGTAAAAGTTTTTATTTTTATTATCGATTGTAGCTACGATTATTCCTGGTCTCAAAAAAGTTACAAGTGAAATATGATTTTTAAGTATTGTCATTAAGCCTTCAAATGCAGGTAATATCACTTGATCTGCCTCTGCTTTAATAATTGTTTCGTCTGGGCTTATAATTTCAAATTCTATTTTTTCCGACATTATTATTTATTTTCTTTTTCCATTTTTTCGGCTTTTTCTACTACTTCCTCTATTGATCCCACCATATAAAATGCTGCCTCAGGAAGATGATCATATTCCCCTTTGCAAATAGCGTCAAAACCTTTTATGGTAGAGTCTAAGTCAACCAGCTTGCCTGGTGATCCTGTAAATACCTCAGCGACAAAAAAAGGTTGTGACAAAAATCTTTGAATTTTTCTTGCTCTAGCTACTGTAAGCTTGTCTTCTTCTGAAAGTTCATCCATACCTAGTATTGCAATAATATCTTGTAATGATTTGTAAGCTTGTAAAATTTTTTGTACTTCTCTAGCAACTCTATAATGTTCATCACCAACAATTCTTGGGTCTAATATTCTAGATGTAGAGTCTAAAGGGTCAACAGCAGGATAAATGCCTAGTTCAGCTATTTGTCTTGATAAAACAGTAGTTGCATCTAAATGAGAAAAAGAAGTAGCAGGCGCTGGGTCTGTGAGATCATCTGCTGGAACATAAATTGCTTGGACTGAAGTTATAGATCCCTTACCTGTTGAAGTAATTCTCTCTTGTAAATTACCCATATCAGTAGCTAAAGTAGGCTGATATCCAACAGCTGAAGGTATTCTTCCTAAAAGAGCTGATACTTCTGAACCTGCCTGAGTAAATCTAAAAATATTATCAACAAAAAAAAGAACATCTTGCCCTTCTTTATCTCTAAAATATTCTGCCACTGTTAAACCTGTTAGAGCAACTCTTGCCCTTGCTCCTGGGGGTTCATTCATCTGTCCATAAACTAAAGCTGCTTTTGAACCCTTTCCATCTTTTTTTATTACTCCAGACTCTATCATTTCATGATACAGGTCATTACCTTCTCTAGTTCTCTCGCCTACGCCGGCAAAAACTGAAAATCCTCCATGTGCTTTAGCAATATTATTTATCAATTCCATTATCGTAACTGTTTTACCCACTCCTGCACCTCCAAATAGACCTATTTTTCCTCCTTTAGCATAAGGAGCAAGAAGATCTACTACCTTGATACCTGTAACTAAAATTTCAGTTTCAGTAGATTGTTCTGTAAATTTTGGTGCTTGTCTATGAATTGGCCATTTTTCTTTAGTTTTAACTTCTCCTTTTTCATCAATAGGTTGGCCGATAACGTTAATTATTCTTCCAAGAGTCTCAGGTCCAACAGGTACACTTATTGGAGAACCAGTATTTTTGACAGAGTCACCTCTTTTCAATCCTTCTGTGGCGTCCATAGCAATTGTTCTTACTGTACTTTCTCCTAAATGTTGCGCTACCTCTAAAATCAATTTGTTGCCGCCGTTATTTACTTCAAGAGCTGTATATATTTCGGGAAGCTCACCTTCAAAACTTACATCAACTACTGCTCCTATTA
>MDSV01063451.1_pt1 | contig 20547 bp, 19 predicted proteins | sample 810851 | NCBI WGS metagenome assembly MDSV01 (sample SAMN05326640, study PRJNA326480) | marine metagenome | isolation source: seawater | place: Atlantic Ocean: North East | collected 2012 | reverse complement strand
CAGAAGACGATATAAATTTAGTTATAAATGTATTAAAAGGCGACTACATAACTCAAGGACCTATGGTTGTGAGAGTTGAAGAGGAAATGTCTAAAGTCGCAAATAAAAAATATGGTGTAATGTGCTCTAATGGAACTGCTGCCCTACACCTTGTAGCTGAAATGTTAAATCAACGTTCAAGTGTTCTGAAAAAAAATATAATAACGACTCCTTTCACTTTTGTAGCTGATGGAAACTTTGGAAGATATATTGACGCAGAAATAAGATTTGCAGATATTGATTTAAAAACATGGACGATTAACCCAAGTAGTATTGAAAGTTTAATCGATGAAAACACGGTGGCTGTAGTAGCTCCTCACTATGGGGGGTTAATGTGTGACATGGTAAGAATTAAAGAAATATGTGATAGTAATTCAATTTTTTTAGTTGAAGATGCTTGCCATGCTCCAACTGCAACAATTAATGAACAAGTTGCTGGATCTTTTGGAGATGCTTCAACATTTTCATTTCATGCAACTAAACATATAGGGGCGGGTGAAGGAGGGGTTATTTGTACTAATAGTGAAGAAGATTCAGAAGTGTTACAAGTGCTTAGAAGTCATGGGCTCCCTCATTGGAGTAAAAGAACAGGTTATGGTTACGATATTGATAATATTGCATTTAACTATAGGCCAAATGAACTATCAGCTGCTCTGGCCACATCACATATTAGTAGAATAGAAAATCTTGTAGCTACAAGAAAAGAGATAGCTAAGGAATATGATAATAACTTAGATTGGAATTTTTACTCAAAGCAGGATATACCCGATGGGTACACTCATGTTTATCACTTATACCCAATACTTTTACCAGATTGGAGTTTACGAGATAAACTTTTAAATTACCTAAAAGATGCAAATATATTTGGTCAAATTCATTACCCCCCAATGAATAAAATGAAAGGCTTTCAAAAATATAAATCAGATACCCCGGTAAGTGACGATATTTCATCTAGAGTAGTTTCAATTCCAATGTTTGTGCAAATAAATGATGGTGAAAAATTATTTGTAATAGAAAAATTAAATAATTTTGCAAAAAGCATTTAATCAAGTCAAGATATTTACAGTTTGTAAACCTGAAATAGGTTCTGGACATCTAATTAGATCATTATTGATTAAAGATGCTCTTAGTTCACTAGTTAACAAAATTGATATTTATGGGGAGTTTGAAAAAGTACCAAATCACATTGAAGATATTAACAATATTAAATTTGAACAATTAAATAATTTTGATTTTTCAAATGATGATTTTGTGATAATCGATACCTATATCAAAAGAGATTTGTTTAATTATATCGATGTTAAAAAATTTTTAATTCATGATGCAGGAGTTGAAATACCATTAGTTAATGCAACGAAAATTGACTTTAATCTAACTAGTGATTCATCAATAGAAATAAAAAATAATATACAAGGTTACGAATATTTCCCAATTGGGTTTGATAGTAAGCCCGAATTTAAAAGTAAAAAAAATATAGGTGACCAAATGAGTAATAAGGTTTTAATTTCTCTTGGTGGTGTTTCTGATGAATCGCTAGTAGACCTGAAAAACATTGCAGATGCTATTAAAAGGAATAAATACGAAGTGTTTATTGCAGACCCTTCAAAAAAACTTTCTAAAAGGACTGATCTAAAAGATTATAATTTTATTCATGGAAAGTTTCTATCTGATATTTTAAATGAGCATGAATTTAAATTTGCAATTATGGGAGGTGGAATAAGCAAGTTTGTAACAATATCATCTGGTATGCCCTGTATTTATATCCCAAGAAATAGTTTAGAAAATATTCACTTAAAAAATATTGAAATTCTAAATTTAGGTTTTGTCTTAGGGGTAGGTAGAACCATTGAAGATGGGATTGTCTATATTGAAAATAATTATGAAGCTATTTCAACCACATCAAGACAAACAATAGATGGATATGGTCCTAATAGATTACAAACAGCAATGATAGAAATTCTAAAGTAGATTATTTTCACTAAGCAAGTTTTTTATTTCATCAATGTTTAAATAAATTGGATTGTTTTCTGAATTATATTCAAAATTAGATTCAACAGGTTTTCCTTTAAGGTTATTAGCTGTTTTTGAATAATCTAAGTTTTTATATTCATTTGTAGTAGATCCAATTGTATAAAAGTCAGCAAATTCAAAAGTTCTTATATTTTCATCAAATGGGCATAGAAGTTCATGAAGTTTTTCCCCAGGCCTTATGCCAACTTCTTTAATTTTTATTCCCTCAGATAATGCATTAGCTAAGTCTACAATTTTAACTGATGGTATTTTGGGAACAAAAATTTCTCCACCTTGCATTCGATCAAGCGTGTCTATGACAAAATCACAAGCTTGTTGTAGTGTTATCCAAAATCTAGTCATTTCCTTATGTGTTATTGGTAATTCTTTAGCTCCATTATTTAAAAGTTGAATAAAATATGGAACAACTGAGCCTCTTGAACCTAAAACATTTCCGTATCTAACAATACTAAATTTAATGCTTGAGGCGCCAATATAGTTATTAGCTGCACTGAAAAGTTTATCTGAAGCTAGTTTTGTAGCGCCGTAAAGATTAATGGGATTAGCAGCTTTATCTGTTGAGAGGGCAACAACTTTTTTTACATTATTTTTAATTGCAGATTGGATTATGTTTTGAGCACCAATTATATTAGTTTTTATTGTCTCATCAGGATTATATTCTGCAGCCGGAACTTGCTTTAATGCTGCTGCATGTATAGCAGTATCAATACCCTCCATAGCACTATTCATTCTTTTCAGGTCTCTTACATCTCCTAAAAAATACCTTATTCTTTTATCAGCATAAGTTTGTTGCATTTCGTACTGTTTTAATTCATCGCGTGAGTATATAACAATTCTTTGAACTGATTCTTTATTTAAAAGCGTTTCTAAGAACTTTTTCCCAAAAGATCCTGTGCCACCTGTGATTAAAACATTTTTCATATTTGATTCCCTAAAAATTATTAAACTAACCTTTTATTAATGTATTTAACATAGTAGTTTAATAATATGAAATATTGCGTCAAGTGTGTAATGCCAGATACCAAACCCGATTTACATTTTAATAAATCTGGAGTTTGTGATGCTTGTAGTAACTTCCAAGACAGAGGCAGTATAGATTGGGAGAAAAGAAAAAAAGAGCTTTTAAAAGTTGTAGATAGCTATAAAAATGAAAGCAATTGGGACTGTATCGTTCCAGTTAGCGGTGGAAAAGATAGTACATTTCAAGTCATAAAAATGTTACAACTTGGTATAAAACCACTATGTGTCACATCAACAACATGCGATTTAACTACAATTGGTAGAAAAAATATTGAAAACATCAAAAGTCTAGGTGTTGATTACATCGAATTTACTCCAAATCCATCGGTTAGAAAAAAATTAAATAGAATTGGCTTACAAGAAGTGGGAGACATTTCATGGCCAGAACATCTAGGAATTTTTACTATTCCAGTACAAGTAGCAGTAAATTACAAAATTCCTTTAATTGTTTGGGGTGAAAACTCTCAAAATGAATACGGAGGACCTGCGGTTGCTAAAGATTCAAAAATATTAAATAGACAATGGCTTGAAGAATTTGGAGGACTACTTGGACTAAGAACTAGAGATATGTCAGACAGCCATGGAATTGATACAAGGGACCTTATGCCCTACACATACCCAACAGATGAAGAATTGGAAAAAGTAGGTGTATCAGGAATATTTTTAGGTTATTTTATTCCCTGGGACGGTCTAAGTAATGCACTCATTTCCAAAGCTTGGGGTTTCAGTACTAGTAATAAAACAATAAGTGGTTCAATGGTTGATTATGAGAATCTAGATAATTATCAAACAGGAATTCATGATTACTTTAAATATCTTAAATTTGGTTTTAGTAGAGCTTCTGACATAGCAAGTATGCATATTAGAAGAGGACGCATAACCAGAGAAGATGCAATGGAAATTACTTATGTTCATGATGGTAAGTATCCCTTTGAGTACTTAGGAAAAACTTTAGAGGAAATATTAGAACCTATAGAAATAGAACTAGATGAATTTGATTCTATATGTGACAGATTTACAAACAAACAGATATTTAAACTAGACGAAGACGGAAACATATTAAAGGATAAAAATAAAAGACCTATCAAATTATCATACGACAATTAAATAATGATAGGGTTAATCAATTATGGTATGGGAAACTTGGGTTCTGTAAGAAGAACTTTTGAAATTTTAAATATAGAGAACAGAATAATAAACAATCCTGCAGAAATAACAGATTGTAAAAAATTAGTTCTGCCAGGTGTTGGAAATTTTTCTAATGCAATGAAAATATTAAATAATAATGGTTGGTCAGAAAAAATAATCAAGCATTCTCTGGAAGAGAAAAAACCTCTGTTAGGAATATGTTTAGGTATGCAACTATTGTCTAAAAGCGGAACTGAAGGTGGTAAGGTTGATGGACTTGGAATTATTGAGGGAACTGTAAAGCCTTTCAATTTCGAAAATAAAGAATTTAGAGTTCCTCATGTTGGCTGGAATTCGATTGAGAACATAAATAAAAATTCAAAAATACTATCAGGAATCGAAAATAGTACTGATTTTTACTTTGTTCACAGCTATTATCTTGAGACCAACCCAGATACTAGAGCAGCAGATACTAATTATGGAGTAAATTTTTGTTCAGTAGTTGAAATAAATAATGTTTTTGGAACGCAATTTCACCCTGAAAAAAGTTCTAAGTCTGGAAGAAAAGTATTAGAAAATTTTGCAAACTTTTAGTGAAAAATGTTAAAAATTAGAGTTATTCCCACACTGCTTCTTAAAAACTATGGATTGGTTAAAGGTATTGGTTTTGATAGTTGGAGAAGAGTTGGTACAGTACTTCCAGCTATAAATGTTTACAACTCAAGAAATGTAGACGAACTAATATTGGTTGACATTGAAGCAACTAATCAGAAAAAAGAATTCAGCATTGATTCAGTAAATGATGTTGCTGATAACTGTTTTGTACCACTTTCATTAGGTGGAGGTATAAATAATATTTCTAGTGCAACAAAATTAATTGAAAATGGATGTGATAAAGTAACAATTAATTCTGCAATTTATTCAAATCCGAAATTAATTACTCAATTAGCTAATTTGTTTGGATCGCAAGCTGTTGTAGCAAGTATTGATGCTTATTATGAAAAAAATAATTACACCTGTTTTTCACATTCTGGAAAAAAGAATGAAATGCAAACACCGTTAGAGATAGCAAAAAAAGTTGAGGATTTTGGTGCAGGTGAAATATTACTAACTTCAATTAATAATGATGGAAAAATGGAAGGTTATGATTATAAATTAACTGAGTTGATCTCTAATAATGTAAGCATTCCAGTTATAGCATCAGGGGGTGCTGGAAATTCTTCTCATATGTTAACTGCTATAAAAGAATGTGGGGCTTCCGCAGTAGCTGCAGCTAGTATTTTTCATTTTACAGAAGTAACCCCAAATGATATTAAAGAACATCTTCGGAAAAATAAGATTCCTGTTAGAGATAGTAATTGAAAGCTCTATCCTATAAAATAAGTCTATTATGAATTTTAAAATTAATGATCTAGAACTAAATATCAATTCTAAGCCCTATTTAATTGCTGAAGTATCTGCAAATCACAATGGTTCTATTGACAGAGCATTAGAACTAATTGAAACTGCAAAATTAAATGGAGCTGATGCAGTAAAGTTTCAAACCTATACGGCAAATACGATGACTTTTGATTTAGATACTGATGATTTTAAAATTGATAACGGAGGGCTTTGGGATGGCCAAAGTTTATACAGTTTATATAAAAAAGCAGAAACTCCGTTTGAGTGGATGAAAAAATTATTTGATAGAGGTAAAGAAGTAGGAATAACAGTATTTTCTACACCTTTTGACGATACGGCCATTGAACTTTTAGAAGAACTTAACACTCCAATGTATAAGGTTGCATCTTTTGAATTAACAGACCACGAGCTACTTAAAAATATTGCCAAAACTAAAAAACCAGTAATTTTATCAACTGGTCTAGGCAACTTTGAAGAAATTGAAGAGTCTGTAAATGTTTTGAGAAACAATGGATCAGATGATATAGCAGTCCTTCATTGCGTAAGTGGCTATCCTACTCCCACAATGGATCTTAACCTTGCAACAATAAAAGACTTAAGAGAAAAGTTGAATTTAATAACAGGTTTCTCAGACCACACAAAAGGAATTAATGCCTCTGTGGCTGCAACAGCCTATGGAGCTAAAATTATAGAAAAGCATTTAATTGATACACATGAAACCGACAGTGCTGATAAAGAATTTTCCATTAACCCTGCTCAGCTACAAAATCTTTCAAGTACAATTTCAGAATTCTGGGAATCATATGGTAGGCCTAATTATGAAATAAAATCTTCTGAAAAACAAAATTTAAGATTCAGAAGATCATTGTATTTTAATAAAAATCTTCCAAAGGGTACAAAAATTACCAACCATGATATTTCAAGAGTAAGGCCTGGTCACGGCTTAGAAATAAAATATCTAGATGAAGTTGTCGGTTTAGAACTTAATCAAGATATTTCTTTAGGTGATAGAGTTTCTTTTGACAAATTTAAATAAAATAATTTTAAGAGAAGCAAGCAAGGAAGATGAAGATGATGTTCTTTTTTGGAGGAACGATCCCATAACAGTATCTTTTACTCCAACTAAAAAGACTGTTTCACAAGAAGATCATAAAAAGTGGTATCAAAAACAATTAAAGGATTCCTCTAGTTGGCTTTTAATTCCTACTTTGGATAATGAGAAAATTGGTATGGTTAGGTTCGATTTTGTAGATTACTACCTAGATAATTATTATGAAATTTCAATTAATCTAAATCCTAAATTTAGAGGGAAAAATCTTTCAAGTATTGTTATAAATTTGGGAATTGAATACCTTATGAATTTAGAAAACATAATTTATCCAATTTTTGCAAAAATAAATGAAGAAAATATTCCAAGTATTAAAACATTTAAAAAATCTAACTTCGAAAAATATGAAGTGAATTATAATGACTCATATATTAAAGACCGGGTTCAAACAGGTTGGAGTTATTATATTTTATGGGTAGAAAAAAGTTACTAATCTACGGATGCGGTGTTCATGGTGAAAGGCTACTTAAATTACTTTTAAAATTTGACTTATCAATTTCTATATATGAACCACAAACTGAAAGGGGGGAATTCCTCCAACAAACATATCCAGATCTAAATATCCACAACGACTTAATTGATGTTGAAAATGATTCAAAAAAGGAAACTTATGAATATGCTTGCGTGTTAAATTGGGGTCCTGATCACTATCAATCTGTGGAATATCTTAAAAAAATTGGTACGAAAAAAGTATTCATTGAAAAACCACTTGTGACCTCAAGGGAAGAACTGAATTTAATAAAAAATTTATTTTCTGAAAATTTCCAGATATATTCAAATCTTCCAAGAAAATACTCGAATCTAGAAAAAAAATTTTTTGAATTTAATAAACATTATAATCTTACTGGGCCATACCAAATTATCGTTCATGCTGGCGCTAAAGGGATAGTAACAACAGGTATTCACTACATTGATATTGCTAATCAGGCTTTCTCTTCCTTACCTGAAAAAGTGTTTGGTTTTGGGGATAGTTTGAAAATAAATCCTAGAAATAAGGAATTTGATTATTGGGGAGGAGTTTTAAGTTGGAATTATTCAAACAATAGAAGTCTTACCATTGGTTTCAATAATAAATCAAAAATGGATACTCATATTGAAATATATTTTGACTTTGCAAAACTGAGCATTGATGAAGACGGTAATGGTTTTATCGAAGTAATAGAAGGAAGAGAAACTCCTATAACAAGAGTGTCTTATGGGGAAAAATTTGAGCAAAAAGATTTTTTTGGTGACTATTTAGAGCTTTTTGAAACATTACTTGGTGAATTTATAGGAAATAATAATTCAAATTCAGCTGTCTTAGATGATTTTAACTATTCTATTGACTTAACAACAAGTTTACTGGCTGGATTAGATTCAATTACTAATCAAAGTATTGTTAGTGTTAGTAGAAACTCGTTGTCTGATACTAAGTGGCAAGTTACATGAGCGATGTTAATCTTGGAATTATTGGTTCGAGCCACATTGTTCTTGAACATATTAAAGCATTTAAAGCTCAAGGAGTAAATATTTCTTGCATAGCTGCATCTAAAAATTCAAGAACTGCACTCAATTTATCTAAAGAAATAAATAATTGTAAATATTATGAATCATCAGAATTATTAATAAAAGGAAATGACTATGACGCCCTTTTAATAGCCCCAGCAATTGAACCAACTTCCAACATATTAAAACTAGCTCTTGTTAACAATGAAAATGTTCCTATTCTTGTTGAAAAACCCGTATCCCTTAATGGTGGTGAAATAAAAAATTTTATTAAAAATGAAAATATATTGGTTGGATACAATCGCAGATTTTATAAAAGTGTTAATTTATTAAAAGATAAAATTCATAAAGATAAAAGTTACTTTGTAAATGTAATTAATCCTGAAACAATATTTAGCACAAACAATACTTTATCAAAGGAGTATATCTATGCTCTGAGATCAAATACTGTACATATTATTGATCTTTTAAGATATTTGTTTTCCGACCTAGAAATTAACTTCATGTCTAACAAAAATGAACATCAAGGAAAAAATATAATCATCAGTAACGATAAAGTAAATATTAATTTTACTTTATTATGGAATTCTCCTATGAATACAAGTATCGATGTATTTTATAATCAAAGTAGATATGAACTCAAGCCAATCGAAAAGTTTACATTTTATGATGAAATGGAAATAATTGAACCAAATGAAGACGTTCATATTCGAAGGTACATTCCAAAACCTAAAGACGAGCATTTTATTAATCCAGGAGAATTTAAGCCGGGATTTTATGATCAAGCTAAAGCTTTTAAAGACTTTGTTTTAACCAACAAAATAGACAATAAATTTGCCAAAATAGAAGATGCCTTTTTTGCACAAAAATTAGCAAATGAAATGTCCGAAAGTTATGAATAATAAAACAACCATTATTGTTCAGGCAAGGATGGGTTCAACAAGACTTCCGGGGAAAGTTTTAAAAAAATTAAACAATCACACAATTCTTGGCTTTCTAATTAAGAGACTTGAAAAGGCAAAATCTGTAAAAAAAATTGTTATTGCTACTTCAGATAATAAAGAAGATGATTTGATCGTTAATTTTTGTAAAGAAAATGAAATTGATTACTTCAGGGGACCAGAAGAAAATGTATATAAAAGGTTTTTGATGACAGCAGAGCACTACGGAGCTGATAATATTGTAAGAATTTCAGGCGATTGTCCATTCTCAGACTGGATTATGATAGATAGGCTTAGTGAAATATATTTTAAATATAAAGCTGATTTTGTAACAAACATGTATAAGCAAACTTTTCCTTTAGGCTTTGCAGTTGAAATTTTTAAATTGGAAAGATTAAAAGAATTAAAAAATCTAAATAAAAATGAAAAAGAACACGTAACGACTCATTTTATTAATAACCCTGAAAATTATAATTTTATATCTGTTGAAAGGAATAATGATTTATCAAAATATCGAATGACGCTGGACACTACAGAGGATTATGAGGTATTAAAAAAAATAGCAGCAAATTTTTCAGATATATATTTTGAGTTCAAAGATATCGAAAGATTGATAAATCAAAATCCAAGTTTTCTAAATATAAATAGTGAGATCAAGCAAAAAAGTAATTTTCAAATTACTGTTTCAGATAAAATAAATAGTGTTAAATATGAAGAAACTCATTAAAAAAATTGCAAAAATATTAATCCAATTATTATCTATTTTAAGAATTGAACAAATTTTAAAGTACTTTTCTTACCTTTTAGTAATTAAAAATACTAAAAACAGGTACACAAATAAAAGTAGTAATGAAATTAATGCTTTAGTTATTGAAAAAAGTGGATTTGACATTGATCTATTACCACTTCAAAAATCCCAAAATCTTAACTTATACTTATTTCCTGCAAACTTATTAATGACAATTGTGCAATCAGTACTAAGTGAAGAACTGCATTGCCAGATTGAGTATCATTTTTATAATGACATTAAATCTACTAAGCAAAAAAATAAAATAGAGAAATTATTTTTAAAAATACTTCCGTATTTAGTAAAAAAACTAAATATTAATGTAATTCTTGTTAAAAATTTTGATTACTTTGAGCATCAAGATTTATGTAAAGCAGCCAAAAAAATTAATTTAAAAGTTGCAGTTATTTATTGTGAAAGTGTAACAACTAAATACTCTGCGAATTCTTTTACAGAAGTAAAATCTATTAAAGAAAAAATTGATTTTCCTTTTGATTTGATTCTAGTTTCAGGACCAGATGGAAAGAATCTACTGATTGAAAATAGTGTTTGCACAGAAAATCAAGTAGCTATTACTGGATACTGTAGAACAGATGTAATTCATAATAGCTTTAAAGATAGGGGCTCTCACAAGCAAAATTTAGTTGTTTTGTTTGATTTTGGTTTTGAAGATATTGTTTTCTATAGTGATGATGGCTACGGTGCACCAAAACTAGCTTATTCAGCAACTGAAGAGTTTGGGAAATTAAGTAAAAATTTTAAAAACAAATATAAATTCGTAATAAAAACTAGAACAAACAAAAACACAAAAAAAGTCTATGACCATCTAAAAAAGTTCGGTATAAATGATGATGATATAACTGTTACAGGTAGTTTAAAAATGGAAGAAGTAATTAATAATGCTAAGTTGGTTATTGGTTATACTTCAACTACTACTCTTGAGTTATTTGGTACTGATATTCCATTTATTCTTCCATACTGGTTTGAAGCCAAACAAAATTCTGAGGAAGGAAATTCTTTTTTTGAATCAATGCATAATCCAAGTTATATTCCTGCAGAAAGTAGTGACGAATACATTGAAATTATTAGCAATATATTAAATGATAATTTAAAAACTTTAGACCCTGAATTATTGTCTAATCATAGAAAAAACTTTATTTACAATTATTTGTACTATATTGACGGGAAAGCCTCTCAGAGAACTTTCACTTCCTTAAAGAATCTGGTGTTTAACAGTGAAAAATAGAATTGTAGGTATAAAGATTGGTTTTGAAATTCTTAAAAATCATAAAAATTCTGTATTTTTTTCTATTATTTTATCTATTTTTACGGGATTAATTGCAGGTGCTGGATTTTCTGTTTTACTTCCAGTTATAACATTAAATAATTCGGCATCATCTATAAGTATCTTCCCTGCTTTAAATGAATTCATTAAAAATAACTCAGAAAACTTTTCTGAAGAAATATATAACGTTGCAATATTTTTTTTAATACTCTGCATTTTTGAATTTATATTCACATATTGGAATACCTATCTGATCGCAAAAATTAGAGTAAAAGTAAATAAAAATATTTTATCAAATACATTTAAATCTTACCTTGATTTGAATTATCTTAAATTAAAAAAGTTAAACCAAGGAGATACTCTTGCAAAATTATATAATTACTGTGAAAAAGTATCTATTTTTTCTCAAACATTCATTTTTGTTTTTTCACCCTTATTTCAATTAATAATTTTCATTTTTATTATGTTTAAAATTTCTGCAACTTATACATTGGCTGCTTTAATTTGGTTTTTAATTATGTCCAATTTAATTAAGGGGTTATTGGGGAAAAGAATTAATACTAAAACTGGGAAATTAACAGAGTCAATTTCAGACATTCAAGAATTCTTACTTGAAAATATTCAACAAATGAAATTGATTAAAATATCAAATTCTGAAAATAATTCCAAAAATAAATATAACAAAAAAGTTGAAGATTATGGAGATTCTATTCTAAAGTTAGAAAAAGTATTTTCTATAACTTCGCCTATTTTTAATTTAATAAATTCATTAGCAATCTCTGTATTTTTGCTTACAGCGGTGTATATGGTACCTGGTAATAGCTCCGAATGGATTTCTACTTTTTTCCCTTTCTTAATATTGGTTTTTAAACTTATACCTTTAGTTTCACAAATTAATTCAGCAAGGATATCTCTTGAGGAAATTAGTGTTTACTATAATGCAATTAAGTCTTTTTCAAACGATTCTGATTTTGAACATAAAAATAATATTTCTCATTTTGAAAGCTTGAAAATAAATAAGCTTTCTTACACTGAAGATTCTTTTGACATATTAAAAAACATAAACTTTGAAATTTCAAAAGGTGATTTTATCGGAATTATGGGCGATTCTGGAAGTGGTAAATCAACCTTTTTAGATATTATTTCTGGACTGTACAAAAACTATGAAGGAGAGATTGTAATTAATGGTTCTTTGGTGGATTTCAATAAAGTATCTATAAATAAATTAGTTTCTTATATGCCACAAGAAACAATGCTTTTTAATGTTTCAATTAAAGAGAACATAATTTCTGGCAACGATCTTGATGAAAATAAATTAAACAAGGTAATTGACATAGCAGAAGTTTCAGAAATAATTTTAAATACAAAAAATGGTTTAGATTACAAGGTAGGAAAAAATGGCAACTTATTATCTGGGGGGCAAAGACAGAGGATTGCATTAGCAAGAGCTTTATATAAAAATACTGAAATTATATTATTGGATGAAGCAACAAGCAGTTTAGATTTAAACCTTGACCGAAAAATATTCGACAAACTAAAAGTTCTTAATAAAACTTTATTAGTTACAAGTCATCGCATTTCGTCAATAATGGATGCTGATACTATCTACCTATTTGAAAATGGTGAAATAGTAGATTTTGGTACTCATGAAGATTTAATTTCTAAAAATAAAAAATATAAGATTCTTTTTGAACTAGAAAATTTAAGTAATGATTAAATATAAAAATAAATATTACTTGATCAAAGATTACATATTATTTTCAAAATTTAGAAGTTTTTTTAGTTTACTAAGTTTATTTTTTCAAAATCTTTACTTTAAATTCCAAAAAACTTTAAGTATAAGAGAATATATTTTAAAACTTAATGAACTTATAAGTAGCAATTTGGAACCACCAAAAACTGATATAACGATTTGGTATATGAATATCAGTTCACATTTAGTAAAACCATCACTATTTGCAATTGTTGGAGTTTTTATAATGAAGCTTTGTGAACTTGTTGGAGCAGATGTAAATTACATTCATTGTAAATCGGGATTTGATTACTGCCATAGCGGTGCTAACCCAACAAATCCTAGCAAAAAGATGCCGTGTTATTCTTGTGTAAAATTTAATGAAACGCTTTACTTTGGATCTTCAAAACTAGTTTTTAATAATAACTCCAATAAAACTTATTTAAGTGAAAGTATTCAGTTAGAAAAATTAATAAACTACAAGTATAAAAATCTGAATGTTGGAAAAATTTGTTTACCATCTATAAAAAGCATTTTGAGGACATCAGAAATTTCCGATAAAGATGATGGTATTCATCATTTAAAAAAAGCTATAGAATCAAGTATTGCTTTTATTGATTGGCTTGACTATGAATATTCTCAAAATAAGCCTGAAAAAATTGTTGTGTTTAATGGACTTAATTTTAATGAAGCAATTTTAAGAGAATGGGGTTTAGATAAGAAGATATCAGTTATTACATTTGAAAATGGAAAACGAGAATCAACAGTCGAATTTAGTAATAAGATTGCTGTTGTCAGTGGTTTTGAATTTAGAGATAGAAAACTAGATTTAAAAGAAGAAGAAAAAATAAAATCTTTTATGAATAATAGAATGGTTGCTTCAAGCTCTCCCGGAAATTTTACAAGCTGGGAAAATAATGCTACTCATGTCTTTCAAAAAAAAATTGATAAATATAAATTTATAGTATCTATATTTCCAAATTTAAGTTGGGATACAGCTCAAGCACAATCTTATGATATTTTTGACAGTATGTGGGACTGGTTAGATTCTTTAATTTCAATCATTAAAAAAAACAAAGATATATTATTTGTTATCAGAGCACACCCGGCTGAAGCATACGTTATAAAAAGAACATTCAACTCAACTAAAGAATGGTTTTATAGAAATAGTTTAAACAATTATCCAAATGTTTCTTTAATTGATGCGGATACACCGTTTAACTCATATGAGTTAATTAATATTAGTAATTTTTGTTTAGTTTCAAATTCTACTATTGGATTAGAAGCTCAGTATTTAGAGACTCCAACTTTAGCAAGTAGTTGGAGTGCATATTCTGAATTTGATCTAGTAACAAAACCTGAATCATTAAATGAGTACAATGAAATATTAAACGATTGGGTGAGTGGTAACATTAATGATCTATCAAAATATAACTATGACAAATTGAATTCATATTTGTATCAATACTTTTTTGAAACAGAATTTTCTTTTGATGATTATATTGAGAATTATCAAAGTAACCATTATGCATTTAAAAATAAATCTATTGTAAATTTCAGAACAATTAATAATTATGAAAATATATTAAAAGGTATTATTGGCAATGGAAGTTTCAAAAACAATGAATAAATTAAAAATTTTAATTCCAATAAGAGACCTAAAATATTATGAAGATATTAAACCGGCTTTAGCTTACTTAAGTAAGGACAAATATGATATAACTTATCTTTCTTATGATCAATATTTAAAAATAGAAAATCTTCTAGTTGTTGAAAATTATTACAGTGAAGAAGCAAGCGCTAAAGATTATTTAGTAGAAAATTCTCTTACGCCTGAGTTGCATAAATGTGATCCAAGGCATTTCTATGCGATTAAATCTGAAGGGCAATTAATTATTGAACAAGCAAATATTGATAGATATTTCAAAGAGATAATTAAATCCAAGAAAATTGATATTATTTTTTCTGGTGCTGCAACCTATAATATTTGGACTGTTCCTCATGAAATTGCAAAATCTAATAATATTCATTCTTATAGAATGTTCGACATGAGTTATATAAATGTAGACATTTCGCAGCCAAGAACGTGGTTCTCTCAGGATATTTATATGCAATCTTGGGAGAAAGATGAACATAAATTTAAATGGGTTAATGAACAAATAGACAATTGTTTAAACACTTATATAGATCAGGTAGAAAAAAATAATATAAACCTTTCTCAAACAGCTCTTCTTGCTCAAAATGATTTTTATGCAAACTCAATCTTTCTCTTTTTTAAAAATATAATTAGATTTTTTTTCAGAAATGATAATAAATCATTGCATAGGATTAAATCAATTTACAATGTCTTCTTTACCAAAAAAAAGCATACAAAACTTAGTAACTTAGATTTTAATTTTTTGATCTATCCCCTAAATGCTTTATATGATGAACAGCTTCTGCTTAGGGGTATCTACATAAAAGACATCTATAGTTCAATTCAAATACTTTGCAATACATTGCCACTAGGTGTAAATTTAGTTATTAAGCAGCATCCCGTCGACCCGGGAGGGCTAAGTTACAGAAAAATTAAAGAACTGCTCAAATTAAACAAGAATCTTTATATTGTTGATCACAAAATTCCATTAAGTAATCTAATTAAAAAATCTAGAGGCATGATAACTGTAAATAGTACTTCTGCATTTGATAGTCTTATTAACAAAAAGCCTGTTTTTGTTTTAGGAAGAACATTTTATTCAAACTCTAATTCTGTAACAACAATCAAAGATATAAGAAACCTAACTGAAGAAATAGACAGCTTCATTAAAAAAGGATTTGAGTTAGAACAACTTGATTCATTTAAGGAAATCCTTAAAAATATTTATTATGAAAGTTACCCTGAACCAAACAACCTTAAAAATATTGACTATCATGAACACTTAGGACTGGCTATAAAAAATAAACTAGAAATTATTGAGAAATAACAAAATGATTAGTGAATTAAACGAGCAAGAAAATTTTTGGAAAAATGAATTTGGAAATGAGTATTCTTCTCGAAATAATAATACTGATGAATCATTAGAGCAGAGAACATCTGAATTCTTAAAATATCTTAAATCTACTCACGAAATTAAATCTGTTTTAGAGTTTGGTGCTAACATTGGTTTAAATTTAAGTATTCTTAAATCTCTTTTAAAAGAACCTTCTCTCCATGCTGTTGAAATTAATAGTGCAGCTATTGAAGAGTTAAGCTCTATTGTTCCTAGGCAAAATATATTTGAAGGAAGTTTTAATGAATTTATTTCTGATCAAAAATTTGATCTTGTTTTGTCAAGGGGAGTATTAATACATTTGAATCCCAATGAGCTAGAGAAGGCATACGAACAGCTTTATAAATATAGCAAAAGATATATATTGATTTCAGAATATTTTAATGCTGAACCAGTGAATATTGACTATAGGGGTTATAAAAATAAATTATTTAAAAGAGATTTCTGTAAAGAAATTCTTCAATCTTACAATGATTTAAAGCTTGTTGATTATGGATTCTTATATAGTTCAGATAATAAATTTAATTACGATGATCTTACTTGGTTTTTAATGGAAAAAGGGTAACATTTTTATAGGAAAAATTCATGAAACATAATATCTTAGTTGTTGTAGCCCATCCTGATGATGAAACTCTTGGTGCAGGAGGAACTTTAAGAAAGCATATTTTAAGTGGAGATACTGTAAACGTAATTTCTATGACTGATGGTGTAGGTGCTAGAGAAAATGGTGGAAAAGAGGAGGCAAATCAACGACTCGAGGCTGCTAAAAAGGCTAGTAGCATAATCGGATTTAACTGGACCAAAAATTATAATTTTGAAGACAACGCTTTAGACACATACCCCAATCTTGAAATAATAAAAGCTGTGGAAAAAATAAAGAATGATGTCGATCCTGATATTGTTTATACACATAGTGGTGCAGATTTAAATATTGATCACAGAATTGTTGCAAGATCTGTATTAACTGCTTTTAGACCCCAGCCAAATGAAACATGTAATGAAATCAGGCATTTTGAAGTTCCGTCAGCAACAGATTATGGACATGAAAGCATTACTGGAACTTTTAGGCCTAATCTATTTATAGATATATCTGAAACATGGGAAACAAAAGAGCTTGCACTTAATGCTTACGAATCAGAAATGAGAAATTATCCTCATAGTAGATCAATTGAAGCTATGAGTAATCTTGGTAAGACTAGAGGAAATCAAGTTGGATTACACATGGCCGAAGCCTTTCAGGTAATAAGAAAAATAATTCATTAAAATGAAAATCGTAATAGCTAGTTCGAAGAACTGGTTTTATATAAAAAGTGGTATTGAAAGTCGTAATGATGTAAAGCTAGTTTCTAAACAGGAGGAACTATCATTAGAATTTTTGACTGAATTTAATCCTGAATTAATTTTCTTTCCACATTGGAATTGGATTGTTCCAGAAGAAATTCACTCTAGGTTTACGTGTATTGTATTTCACACTGCGCCCCTTCCTTATGGAAGAGGTGGCAGCCCTATTCAAAATTTAATATTAAACAATTTCACAGATTCACCAGTTTGCGCTTTAAAAATGACTTCCAAAGTTGATTCTGGCCCTATATACTCAAAAAAAAATGTCAGTCTTGACGGTCCTCTTCATATAATTTTTGAAAGAATTAATACTGTAGTTAATAAATTAATTGAAGAATTAATTGAAGAATTACCTGTCCCTGTCGACCAATCTGGAGAAATTCATAATTTTGAAAGATTAACAGAAACTGATAATGAACTAACAGGTGAATATGAAATCAATGATTTATACAATAAAATTAGGATGCTAGATTCACCTGACTATCCAAAAGCTTTTGTTCTAATCGATAACTATAAAATAGAATTTTCTAATGCTGAAGTTCTTGATAAAGAAATAAGTGCAGATTGTACTTTTAAAAAATTAGAAGATTCATAAAATTAGAGATGTATTAATTAAATAATAAAAAATAATTACTTAATTTAATTGTGTTGTAATCTTTATATTTTTACTTTTTGTTAATAATTGATATGCATGGAAAATTTCAAAAATATAAAGTTCAATTTTATAAAGTGTTATATTTATTTCGAGTTAGCAAGTCATATTGTGAGAAATAATAAATGGGAATAAAGATTTGAATAAAAGTTCTTTGACAAGCTGATGATTTTGTGAAATCTCTACAAATAGAAATATTATTATTATGAACTCCATAATTTTCATTAAGAAAACCAAAAATATAATCTGTTAAATAATAACCTAAACCATCAAATAATTGTGGAGTTTGTATAAAAGCAAAGAATACCCAGATTACTGGAATAAATAAAACTCTGTAATAATTTGTATTTTGTTTAACTAAGTAAAAAATATAAAATATAAAATATATTGGGACAATACTCCAAATCCCACTAGGTGAAAGCATACCAAGTATCGTTTGAATTTCATTCGTAATTAAAAGCATAAATGAAACACCTAAAACAAAAAGTCCTTGAAGAATAAGGTAGATGGTTTCTTTATTTAACTTGTATATAAATAAGTAATAACAAACAAAAAATATAGAATGATAGATAATTATCGTATATAAAGATTCTGGTACTTGACCTATTCCACGAGTATTGGTACTTTCATTGCTAAATATTTCAAACCATGTTAAAAACATAAATATATTTGAAAAAATAACTTGTTTTAAAACAATCGTATTTTTGACTAATTGTTTTTTAGAGAGAAAAAAAGAAGAAATTAAAAATATCATAAGAGACTCAAGTCGTAATATTAAAAAAATAGAAAGCGCTAAAAAATATAATATATGATCAAATTCTTCTGATAAGTAGTGTTGGAATAAAATAAAAGTTAATAATATTCCAAATAAGAAATGTACATTTAAATAAAATAAATGAAAAATTAATACTGGAGTGAATAATAATATAAATCTAAACATTTTGCTAAAAATATCGTTTTGTAGAAAAAAATTATTTTTCTTTAAGTAACTGTTAATTGATAGAAGACCCAGTGTGTTTACTAAACCTGGAATAATTGCTACATAATTGATATTTATAATATCAAAATACCCACTGATAATAATCAAGGGTATTGATCTAAAATCAATTAACAATGAAAATTGTTTGTTTTTAAAATTAAGACCTTCTGTGTAGAAATATGCAATAGAATCGTTAGTCGAAGTATTTAATTCAAAAAAGTTAACAATGAAAAATAGTATTGAAACTATTACAAATAATTGTAGATATTGTTTTAATATAAAATTTTTAAATCTTATTAATAAAACGATTGTCAGAAAAATATAAAAATAATACTGGATATTTAGTAAAGCATTATTAAATATTAAATACGATGACCAGCTTATAAAAATGAGAGCTAAAAGTCCTACAAGAGAATGTTCTAATCCAAAGTTTATTTCTTTTTTAATCGGTGTTTTTCTAAAATTTGCTAATACAAAGCCAAGACTATATATTGAAAAACTCTTAACAAGGATTGTGAAGAGTTCAGTTACCATAGCTCAAAAAGTAAAGAGTGTTTGTATTGTTAGAGTAGATAGCAACAAGCGTTTCAGATTTATCTATATTTTCAACAATGATTTTCAACAGTTCTGTATTTATTGGCTTTCTTGAGTTATATCTTTGTTCATAATTTGGCTGTGAATAAAAAGTTTCTAAGTAGTACTCTTTAAAGGTCGTGATGTTTTCAATCTTAATATTTTGATCACCTAAATCATCTAAATAAATCAGATTTGCATTTGATATTCCACTTATTTTTTCTTCATCAATATACCCATTATGATAAATAGTTTTATCCTTTAAAACAGTTCTTAAATCCCTATAGGGTTGAATTATTTCAATATAGTTTGACCTTGAGAGTTCTAAACCCTTGTTAAAGTTATCTAAACCAAATATAAGGATAAATAGAAAAGCTAAAAAAATTAAAGCTGCGGAGTTTTCATTAAGTACTTTATAAAATACGACACTCAAGAGCCCCAAGAAAAATATTGGAATCCAAAAAGTTTTAATTATGTAGATTAGTTTGTAGTCCTGTATGTCTTCTACTATTAAATTAATTTTAGTAACCTGAGTTAGGCTCTCATTCTGATTGTAATTAGAACCCACAACTTTGTTTTTGCAATTATCGAGCTCTCCTTCAAACTCGATAATTTGATCAAGATATGTACTTGTATTAAAAAAAATTTGCTTATATCTAATAAATAAAATACTTTCACCCACAGTATGCGGGCAGTTGCCATTGAAAGTCAATAAATTATCAGATGATAAAGGAGGATTATTGTGTTGAAATTTTGATTCTATGAAGCTGCTTGTAAAAAATATACAGAATAAAACAATTAAAACCTCGAATAAATACTTATGCAATAATTTCATAATTAATTATTGCATAAAGGTGTTAACGAATAGATAAAAAACTATAAAGCTTATTCTAAGTGTTCTCGGCTCAGGTTGATTTAGGTATACAATATATGTTAGTGGCCAGAGGCAGAATCGAACTGCCGACCCCTTGTTTTTCAGACAGAGGCAAACCATTTGTCCTTTCATCATTTTACAT
>MDSV01009308.1_pt1 | contig 20548 bp, 25 predicted proteins | sample 810851 | NCBI WGS metagenome assembly MDSV01 (sample SAMN05326640, study PRJNA326480) | marine metagenome | isolation source: seawater | place: Atlantic Ocean: North East | collected 2012 | reverse complement strand
TCAATGGCAAAAGTCATTCCTGCTTTTAGCAATGGTCCTCTACCTGGAGGTCCAAAATTAGGTATCTGTGGTTCCTCATGCATATCTCTTCCAATTCCATGACCAACAAAATCTCGTACTACGGAAAACCCTGCTTTCTCAGCAATAGATTGAACTGCATGAGATATATCACTTAAATGATTGCCCTCTACAGCATAAGATATTGCCGTATCTAAACTCTGCTTTGTAATTTCTAATAAAAATTTCCAATCTTCGGAAATTTCTCCAACCGGGACTGTTATTGCTGTATCTCCAACAAAACCATCGTAAATTAATCCAAAATCTATACTTATAATATCTCCGTTCCTTAGTACTCTTTTTCCTGGAACACCGTGTACGACTTCTTCATTTACTGAAGCACATATATTTCCAGCAAACCCATGATAACCGTAGAATGCACACTTTCCATTTTCTCTTTTAGCAAGCTCAGCTGCATAGATATCTAATTCATGTGTAGTTACTCCCGGTGCAACCTTAGAAGCTACCTCATGTAATATAAAAGCTGTTTTTTGAGCAGCTATACGCATCAATTTTAGTTCATCAGATGTTTTAATTTTTATCATTTTATTATTTTTTTAAAAACTAACTTTGCTTTCTCAGCAACTTCTTTTGGAGTACAGTTAGAATCTAATTTTGTTAGCATATTTCTTTGATTATAAAAATCTGATAAAGGCTGAGTTAACTCATCATATATTTTTAACCTACGTTTAATAATTGCGGGCTCATCATCTAGACGCTTGGCTAAAGTTCCATCATCTAAATCACATCTACCGCTTATTTTAGGAGGTGAAAAAAGATCATGATATACGGCCCCACAACACACACATGTTCTTCTTCCACTTAACCTAGCTACTAAAACTTCTTTTGGACAAATTAGCTGAAGCACATTAAAAATATTCAAATTTGTTTTTTTAGTTAATTTTTCCAATTCGATAGCTTGGACTTCTGTTCTGGGAAATCCATCAAAAATTATGTACTGATTAGGTTCGTTTAAAAGATAATCATAAACCATTTTCATTACATCATGATCATCTGCAAACAATCCTTTGCTTATTTTTTCATGGGAACGTTTTCCTAATTCTGTTCCAGTTCTAATTTCTTGACGTAACATATCTCCAGTAGAAACATGTTTTACTCCGTAATTAACTAGAGTCTCAGAAATTGTACCTTTACCTGCTCCTGGAGGACCTAAAAGAATAATAATATTCATATTTATACTCGTCCGCCACGCATTTTACCCTTCTTAAGGAAACCGTCATAATGTCTAGTTAATAAATGAGACTCAATTTGTCTCATTGTATCTAACATAACACCAACGATAATTAATAAGCTCGTACCACCAAAGAAAGAAGCCACAATCCACGGTATACTAAATTGAGCTGTCATAATATTTGGCATAACCGCTATAACAGTTAGGAATATTGCACCAGCTAAAGTTAACCGCGTCATAGTTCTGTCTAGAAACTCTGCAGTAGGTCTACCGGGTCTTATACCAGGAATATAACCGCCTCTTTTTTTTAGATCATCTGCAATTCGAATGGGATTAAATTGTGTTGCAACCCAAAAATAAGAGAAGAAAAGAATCATTAATCCAAACCAAAATATAAACCAACCTGATGTTGGAAATCCCATAGCCCATTCTTTCGCTCCTTGAAAAGGTAGAAAGGCTCCAATTTTTGGGAAAATAGCTAAAATAGCGGAAGCAAATATAATAGGCATTACACCTGAATAATTTACCCTAAGCGGAAGATTTGAATTTCCGCCCTGCATCATTTTTCTACCAACCATCCTTTTTGCGAATTGCACAGGTACCTTTTGTTGAGCTTGAGTAACTGCAACTACACCTAAAATTACAAAAAATATTAACCCAATTAATAAAATCATGTGAAATAAACCAATTTCTGCAATGCCATCGACAGGAGTTAGTTTATCCCCTAATGCTTTTACAGCCATAGGTAAACTGGCCATAATATTAACAGTAATAATTAATGAAATACCATTTCCAATACCTCTATCAGTAATTTGCTCGCCAATCCACATCAAAAGTAATGCGCCTGTAACCAGGCTTAGCGTAGTTAAAATAACAAATCCTAATCCCGGGATTCTTACAACTTCTGCAGGTAACCCAAAATATCCGCCACTTTGAAGAGCTAATGCCATTGCAATACCCTGAACCGAACATATTATAACTGTTAGATAACGCGTATACTGTGTTATTTTTTGACGACCTGTATCTCCTTCACGAGCTAGTTTTTCTAGATGAGGAACAACAGCGGTCATCAACTGTAAAATAATAGATGCGCTTATGTAAGGCATTATTCCTAATGTACCTATTGAACATTGAAGTAATGCACCTCCACTAAATAAGTTAAGAATTCCAGATAATCCATCTCCAGCACTACCCTGTATATCGATAAAATTTCTTATGGCAAGAGCGTCTACTCCTGGTAAGGGAATTGCAGCAATAACTCTACAAATAAATACTAGACCAAACGTAAAGAATATACGTTGACGTAGCTCTGATATCTTAAATGTATTAACGAATGCTGAAAGCATATAGCTCCTTTTTCACCTTGAAATTAAATAATTTGACAAGTTCCGCCATTAGCCTCAATTTTTTCTTTTGCTGAAGCGGAAAAGCCAGAAACTTTAACATTCAATTTTTTTTCAAGATTTCCATTTCCTAATATTTTAACTCCATCAAATCGACCATTTACAAGTCCTTTTTCAGATAAGAGATCAATTGTTATCTCTGCACCATCATCAAAAATATTTAATAATTCTATATTAACTGGAAGAATAATCTTACGAGTGTAATTATTGAAACCTCGTATTGGTAATTTTCGAACTAACGGCATTTGACCACCTTCAAACAAAGGCTTATGAGAAGAGCCTGCTCGCGAATATAGCCCTTTGTGCCCTCGCCCTGCAGTTTTCCCTTTACCAGAAGCACGCCCTCTTCCAAGACGGATACGACGATGCTTAGATCCTTTAGCTGGTTTTAATGAATGTAGGTCCATATTAAATCCTTTTTTTAATTATTGATGACGTAAAGCCAATGCAGCTTCTTTTGTCCGAAGACCTGCTAGAGCCTTTAAAGTAGCTCTTGTAACATTTAAATGATTATTACTTCCTAAAGATTTTGCTAAAACATCGCGTATACCAGCTAATTCTAATACCGCTCTACAAGCGCCTCCGGCAATTACACCAGTTCCTTCTGCTGCAGGTCGAATTAGAACTTCGGCGCCACTGTGCTTTCCTTTTGCGTCGTGAGGAAGTGTTGTTCCTCTCATTGTAATATCCACTAGATTACGCTTAGCATTATCTCCTGCTTTTCTAATAGCATCAGAAACCTCTGCTGCTTTACCTAGTCCATATCCTACTCTACCTTTATGATCTCCAATAACCACCAACGCGCCAAAACTAAACCTTCTACCACCCTTTACCACCTTTGAATTTCTACTAATATGAACAACTCTTTCTTCAAATTCAGACTGATTTCGTGGTTTTTTATTATCTTTACGATCATCTTTTTTTCTTTTATTCTTTTTAATCTTATCTTCCATTAACTGCTCCTAAAACTTAAGTCCTTTTTCACGAGCACTATCTGCTAATGCTTTTAGATTTTGTCCGAAACCAAATCCTCCTCGATCAAATACTACTGTATGAATCCCTTTTGCTTGGGCTGCTGCTGCAGCCTTTATACCTAATTCTTTAGCAGACTCTATATTTTTACCTGATGAAGAAACTCCGGCTATAGTTAAATGATTGTCATCATTTATAAACTGAACTTCTATTTTTCTATTTGAACGAAAAATAGCCATTCTTGGGCGATCGGCCGTTCCATGCATCTTATTTCTCACTCGAAAATGCCTTCTAATTCTCATATCTTTTTTTGTAAGTGTACTCATAATTATGCTACCGCCTTGCCTTCTTTACGACGTACATGTTCACCCGCATATCGCACTCCTTTTCCTTTATAAGGCTCGACAGGAGAATAATCACGGATACTTGCTGCAACTTGTCCTACCAATTGCTTATCAATCCCTTCTACTGAAACATTTGTTCCTCCTTGGACATCAACTTTAATTCCCTCTGGAATTTGATAAACAACATCATGTGAAAATCCTAATGAAAGAACTATTTGTTGTCCTTTAATCTGAGCCTTATAACCCACGCCTTCTATAATTAAATCTTTTTTGTAACCTTCAGTAACTCCAATCACCATATTACTTATAAGACTACGGACTGTTCCGAACATTGCTTTACTAAATTTAGTCTCATTGACTCGTGATACTGTAATCTGACTATCGATATGTTGTATAGAAATACACTCAGGTGCAGTATATGAGCACTCTCCTTTTGAGCCTTTAATTGTAATTGTTTGCGAAATTACAGAAACATCTACATTTGCTGGTATAATTACTGGTTGTTTTCCTAATCTTGACATAATATTATTCTACCTTCCTTACCAAATATAACATAGTACTTCACCACCGATATTGTGTTTTCGTGCTTCTTTATCCGTAAGAACACCAGCAGAAGTACTTAGTAATGCTACTCCTATACCGCCTAAAACCCGGGGAACCTCTTCTGCATTTGTATATCTTCGACAACTTGGCTTACTAATTCTTTTTAACCCTTGAATAACTGGATCTCTATCTACTGTATATTTTAAGTCTAGTTCCAAAACTTGGCTATTACCTTCTTTCTGAACTCTAAAATCTTTTATAAAACCTTCTTGTTTTAATAATCGAGCAACTTCATTCTTCATTTTTGAACTAGGTATATTAACTGACTTCTTTTCAGCCATATTGGCATTTCGAATACGAGTTAACATATCTGCAATTGGATCTGACACCATCATTATTTAATTCCTTATTAGTTTTCTTTTTCAAATGGCATACCTAAAAGCATAAGAAGCTCTTTAGCTTCGTTATCTTCTTTTGCCGATGTAACAAATGTAATATCCATCCCATGAACAGTTTTTACTTTATCCGGATCAATTTCAGGAAAAACTGTTTGTTCTTGAAGCCCCATCGAATAATTACCACGACCATCAAAAGAGGATACAGACGTCCCGCGAAAATCACGAATACGCGGAAGTACAACATTCAAAAGTCGATCAAGAAATTCATACATGCGATCGTTTCTTAATGTTACACGAGCTCCTATTGGCATACCTTCTCTTAACTTAAAATTAGAGACACTTCTTTTTGCTTTAGTAATAACAGCCTTTTGTCCTGTAATTTTAGCTAAATCGCCTGCTAAAGAATTCAGGGTATCTCTGTCATGATTTAAAGAAACGCACAAGTTGACTACAACCTTACTCATTCCAGGAACCTCCATACGATTCTTGTATCCTTTTGCCTCCATTAGCTTTGGAATCACATTATCTCTATATTGCTTCTTTAATCTTGGAATCATTTTATAAAATCCTTAATATTACTTCGTAGTTTGTTTAATATTTGAAATAGCTAAAGGAGCTTCGCGTTCAACAACACCACCTTGCGGATTATCTTCTGTTTTTTGTATATGTTTTTTTACAAAATTTACTCCTTCAACAAGCGCTTTTTCCTTTTCACTAATCACCATAAGTACTTTACCGCTTTTTCCTTTATCATTGCCGGCAATAACCTCAACAATATCTCCTTTTTTGATTTTAATCTTACTCATACTACAAATCCTCTTAATTAAAGTACCTCAGGGGCTAAAGATACAACTTTCATAAAATCATTTTCTCGTAATTCACGAGCTACGGGACCAAAAATGCGAGTTCCTTTAGGATTATTATTATCATCAATCACTACAGCAGCATTCCCATCAAATCGCAAGCAGGAGCCGTCTACGCGTTTAATAGTACTTTTAGTCCTAACTACTACAGCCTTTAGGACGTCTCCTTTTTTTACTACACTATTAGGTTGAGCTTCTTTTACTGAAGCTCTGATAATATCTCCGACTCTTGCTACCTTACTTTTTGTACCAAGAACTCTTATGCACATAATGCTTCTTGCACCAGAATTATCAGCTACTTTTAATCTTGTTTGCTCTTGAATCATTTTGTCATCCTAGCTATTAGCTTTTGTAAGAATTTCGATTAAACGCCACCGTTTTAATTTACTTAATGGTCGAGTTTCCATAACTCGTACAATATCTCCAACATTAGCTTGATTTTCCTCATCGTGAACATGAATTTTCTTAGATAAACGAATTTCCTTACCATATAAAGGATGTCGAACTCGGCGTTCAACTAATACTACAATAGTCTTATCAGAAGATGAGCTACAAACGCGTCCATCACGAATTTTTCTCATATGTCTTTTTGTTTCTTCCATCTTATCCCTTATTTTCTATTTGATTTTGAAAAGTTTTGATTCTTGCAACATTTCTTCTTAGATCCTTAATTCTTGAAGGACTTTCTAATTGCCCAGAACCTTTCTGGAATTTTAGCTGAAATTGCTCTTTTTGAATTGATTCTAACTCAACTGCTAACTCTTCAATCGTCATTTCTTTAAAATCTTTTTTCTTCATTATAAAACCTTTTAATCACTTGCATTTCTAGTTACAAATTTTGTTCGAATTGGCAATTTTGTAGCAGCTAGACGTAAGCAATGTTTTGCAAGAGATTCTGGTATTCCATCTAATTCAAATAACATCGTTCCAGGCTTAACAACGGCTACCCACTGATCAACACCACCTTTACCTTTACCCATACGAACCTCTAGAGGTTTTTTTGTAATAGGTTTAGCTGGAAAAATACGAATATATAATTTCCCTTTTCTCTTCATTGCACGATTCGCAGCCACACGACTCGCTTCGATTTGAACTCCAGAAATCCATCCTCTATCTAAAGCTTGCAATCCATATTGCCCGTAAGCCAATTTGTTTCCTGAATTAGCAAGTCCTTTACGAGAACCTCGTTGAACTTTGCGATATTTTACTCTTTTTGGCATCAAAGGCATATTATATCTCCTTAATCATTCTTGATGGATTCGTTACAAATCCATACTTTTATACCGATAATTCCTGCTATGGTATTTGCTTCTGCTGTTCCATAATCAATATTAGCTCGTAATGTATGAAGTGGAATTTTTCCTTCTTTATAGCTTTCACTCCGAGCTATCTCAGCTCCATTTAATCTACCACCTGCCGTAATTTTAAACCCTAAAGCTCCGTTATCCATAGCAAGCTGTTGAGCTCTTTTCATAGCCCTTCGATGAGAAACACGCCTTTCTAATTGCATGGCTACATTTTGTGCCACTAGGGTTGCATCTAAATCTGGTTTTTTTATTTCTGCTATCTCAACGTAAACCTCTTTCTTAGTCATCCTAGAAAGTTCTGTTTTTAAATTATCTATATCTTCTCCTTTTCTTCCTATAACAAGACCAGGGCGAGCAGTTTTAACTGTAACACGTACACGATTAGCATATCGCTCAATATAGATATCTGAAACTGCGGCATCTTCTAACTTCTTAGAAACAATTTTTCTTATCTGAGTATCTTCTTTTAATAATATTCCAAACTCTTTCTTATCAGCATACCAACGAGATTTCCAATCTCTTGTAAGAGCTAACCGCATTCCAATAGGATTTACTTTTTGACCCAAAATATTCTCCTTTTATATTAATCTCTATCTTTTAAAATAATTTTTATATGACTTGTTTTCTTATGAATAGGACTTGCAGATCCTCTTGCTCGAGGACGATATCGTTTCATAACTGGTCCGCCATCTACGATTACATTCTGAACAATTAATTCATCAATAGATGCACTTCGATTATGCTCTGCATTAGCAATTGCAGATTTTAAAGTACGACCTATTTGAACTGCAGCTTTTCTTGCATTAAATTGAGTAATACGAAGTGCATCGCTAACTGATAAACCTTTAAGCTCATTCGCTAAATCACGAGCTTTAGTAGGTGACATTCTTACATACTTTGCTGTTGCCGATACTTCCATATCCTAATCCTTATTTTTCAGTAGCCATTCCATGATTTTTAAATGCTCTTGTTGGAGAAAATTCACCTAACTTATGCCCAACCATATTTTCTGTTACAAATACTGGAATAAAAACTTTTCCATTATGAACATTAAATGTATGTCCTACAAATTCTGGAACTATCATCGAACTTCTAGCCCAAGTTTTAATAGCGGTTTTTCTTCCTGAATTTTCTATCTTATGTATTTTCTTAATAAGCTTTAGATCTACATAAGGCCCTTTTTTAACAGAACGTGCCATAACTATTTTTTCCTCCGTTCGATGATATACCGATTAGATTGTTTATGTTTTTTACGAGTACGCTTACCTTTAGATAATAAACCCCATGGTGATTGAGGATGTCCTCCTCCTGAAGTCCGGCCTTCACCTCCACCCATTGGATGATCTACTGGATTCATCGCAACACCACGAACTGTTGGACGAATACCTAACCAGCGCTTGCGTCCTGCTTTACCCATAACTATATTACTATGTTCAACATTTCCAACTCTACCAACAGTTGCCATACAATTTGTTCGAATTTGGCGAACTTCACCTGAAGGCATCTTAACATTAGCATAATCCTCAGAATGAGACATTAATACAGCAGAAGCTCCTGCTGAACGAACTAATTGTCCACCTCTTCCTGCTACTAACTCAATATTGTGTATAGCCATACCAGCTGGTATTTTACTTAATGGCAAAGCATTACCCAGTGAGGGTTCAGCATCTGGTCCCGACATCAATATTTCTCCAATTTGTAGTTGAGAAGGACAAATTATATATCTTTTTTCTCCGTCCGCATAATTAAGTAGGGCTAAACGCGCTGAACGATTTGGGTCATACTCGATTGCTGAAACTTTTGCAGGAACACCAAACTTATCTCTTTTAAAATCGATAATACGATATTTTCGCTTATGTCCTCCTCCGCGGTGACGAACAGATATTTGTCCTCCACTATTTCGACCAGCTATTCTTTTCTTTGATTTAGTTAATGAACGCTGAGGGACTGATTTGGTGATTTCAGAAAAATCTGATAAGACCATATGTCTTCTACTCGGTGTTGTTGGCTTGTGACTTTTAAGCGGCATTTGAATTCTCCTTAAACCATACTTATATTATCATCAGAATGTAGTGTTACTACTGCTCGTTTCCATGCAGCTGTAGTACCAAAATTTGCAGTTCTTTCACGCTTCTTTTTACCCTTACGACGCATTGTATTAACAGCTACAACACGAACACTTAGTAGCTCTTGAACTGCTTTTTTAATTTCTAACTTGTTAGCATCCATTGAAACACGAAATAAATATTTGTTTTGTTCTTCAGAAAGACGTGTTCCTTTTTCAGTTAGCAAAACTTGTTTAACTATGTTTGATGAATTCTTCATTTACGTATTTATATCACTTTCTTAAATTAATCTTTTTTCTAATTCAGTCATTGCTGTTTTAGTAATGACAATCATATTATATTTTAATAATTGGTAAGTATTTAATAGTTTTGCAGAGACAATCTCAATGCGTGGAACATTTCTAGATGCTAATAATAAGTTTTCACTAGGTGTGTCTACTATAACTAACACACTTCGACTTAATTCTAGATTTGAAATAATTGACACAAACTCTTTAGTTTTAGGACTGTTTAAAACTAATTCTTCTAAAAGAATTACTTCGTTCTGACTGATCTTTGCACTAAAAGCACGTTTAAAGGCTAACTTAGCAACTTTCTTAGAAACTTTCTTTTTATAAGTTCTTGGATGAGGTCCATGAGCTACGGATCCTCCCCGCCAAATAGGTGATTGTTTATACCCTGCACGAGCTCTCCCTAGACCTTTTTGTTTCCATGGTTTTTTTCCGCTACCAGCAACATTTGATTTAGATAAGGTAGATGCTGTACCTGCACGTTGATGAGCTTGGAATGAAATAACAGCCTCGTGAACTGCTTGATTTCCTTTGCTGGTCTCTAATAAATCTGCTGAGATATCGTAATCTCCGACATTATCGCCATTTATGTTTTTTAAGATTAATTTACTCATAATATTAACTATCTAGCTCTTCTTAAGAGCCTCTTGAATTAAAATAATACTTCCATTTGCACCTGGAACAGAGCCTTTAACTAAAAGAACATTTTCCTCTGATCGTACTTCAATAACTTTTAGATTCTGTGTGGTAACTCTCTTGCCACCCATATGCCCTGGCATTTTTCTTCCTTTAAAAACACGTCCAGGGAAAGTACACATTCCGATTGAACCTGGTCTTCTTAACCATCCTCCTCCATGAGAAGCACGACCGCCTCCAAAATCATACCGCTTAACTACACCTTGAAATCCTCTTCCTTTACCGGAAGAAATAATATCAACATACTTTATTTCTGAAAATGCGCTAGAATCAATTGTGTCGCCTGGTTCAACGCTACTTGCATCATTAGAATAAAATTCACGTAAAATCCTTTTTCCATCTAAACCAGCTTTTTTAAAGTGACCTAGACTAGCTTTATTAATACGATGATTTTTTTGATCTTCATAACCTAACTGTATAGCCGTATATCCATCTATATTATCTTTTTTACACTGAACAACCACACACGGGCCTGCTTCTAAAACAGTAACTGGTATGGCGACACCCTCTTCGTAGACTGTTGTCATTCCTAATTTTTTACCAATCAAACCCTTCATCTCCATCCCCTAAATCTTAATAGTAATATCTACACCTGCAGGTAAATTTAATTTTTTTAATTCATCTACTGTTTTTACAGTAGGATCTATTATATCTAGCAATCTTTTATGAGTTCTAATCTCAAATTGTTCCATTGATTTTTTATTTACATGAGGACTCTTATTTACTGTGAATCTTTCAATTCGAGTAGGTAATGGAATAGGGCCAGATACGCGCGCTCCAGTACGACGTGCAGTTTCTACAATTTCGATTGAAGAAACATCTAAAACACGATGATCAAATGATTTCAAACGAATTCTTATACGTTGATTTTTCATATTTTTTTTTATTTCCTTTTCTTACTAGGGAAAGGCTCCAATTTATGGAACCTTTCTGACCATCGGCGACCCCTAATCAAGGGATTTCCTATATACCTTACTTTAAATTCTTACCATCGATAATGTGCAAAAGCTTTATTTGCCTGAGCCATTTTATGAGTATCATCACGCTTCTTTATTGCTGCACCTTGACCACGGTATGCATCTACTACTTCATTAGCCAAAGCTTTACGCATTGGTACTCCTTTTTTACTACTTGCAAACTGAATTAACCATCGTGTTGCTAAAGCAACTTGTCTCTTAGGTTTTACCTCTAGCGGAACTTGATATGTAGCACCACCAACACGCCTAGACTTAACTTCTAACCTTGGAGAAACATTCTCAATTGCAGAAGAAAAGATATCTACAGGACTTTTGTCCTGAACTTGTCCTTCAATATCATCAAGCGCGCCATAAACAATTTTAGCTGCTACTGATTTTTTTCCACGTTCCATGATACAATTAATCATATAAGCTACTAGATTATTATTATACCTTGGGTCGGGTATTAAAGTCCTTTTTTCTGCTCTGCGTCGTCTAGCCATTTTTAAAAATCCTATTTAGCTTTCTTAGCACCATATTTTGATCGCCCTCTTTTTCTACCCTCAACACCTAAGCAATCAAGCGCGCCTCTAACAATATGATATCTTACTCCAGGAAGGTCTTTTACACGCCCACCTCTTACTAATACCATACTATGTTCTTGCAAATTATGCCCTTCTCCACCGATATAAGCATTTACTTCTCTTCCATTTGTTAAACGAACTCTAGCAACTTTACGTAGAGCTGAATTAGGTTTTTTCGGTGTTTGAGTTTTGACAAGTAAGCACACACCACGACGTTGTGGGCAAGTTGCCAATGCAGGCGACTTACTCTTTTTCTTCGCAACCGATCTTGGCTTACGTACTAACTGATTTATTGTTGGCATAAAAAACTTCCTCTTATTAGAGACGAGCGAAGGAAACTACTGATACGATTCGAATAGAGCAAGCGAAAGATTCAACTTTCTTTATATTTATTTTTTTCAAAAAATTGCATTTTTTTGATTTAAATCGTATTTAGAGGTTTTTAATTTTATAGATTTAGAATTTCATCTTTCATTTTTTCAGGTACTGACTCAAATGATTGCGGTTCCATAGTGTAACTAGCTCGCCCTTTAGTTAATGATCTTAAAGAAGTAGAATATCCAAAAACTTCGGCTAAAGGAACCTCTACTTGGATCATTTGAAGATCATTTGAAGGTTTTATTTCTTTAACTTTACCGCGACGACTATTTAAATCACCCATAATATCACCCAGATGTTCATCAGGTGCTAAAATCTCAAGCAACATAATAGGCTCTAATAAAATAGGCTGGCTGGTATTAACAGCATTTCGAAATGCCATGACTGCTGCAGAGCGAAAAGCCATTCCGCTGCTCTCTGACTCGTGAAAAGTTCCATCTACTACAGTAACTTTTGTATCTATAATCGCAAAATTTCCCAATATACCTGTCATAAGTGCGTCTTCAATACCATCTCTTACATCATTATGAAAATCTGCAGGAATTTTATTAGAAGGTACTTCAAAGTTAATGGAATTACCTAATCCTTTTTTATTCGGACTAACATTGATAGTGATTGCTGCAAAATGATTCTCCTCACCAATTTTACGTTCAAATGTAAAAGTCCCATTCCCAATTTTAGATACACTTTCTCTGTATGCAACCATAGGCTTCCCTGCATTTGCTTGAACTTTATATTCTCTAAAAATACGATCTTTAATAATTTCCAGATGAAGCTCTCCCATTCCCTGAATGATTGTTTGTCCTGTTTCTTCATTAATTGATTTATGAAATGTTGGATCTTCTTCTATTAAATTTTCAAGTGCTTCAATTAATGCTTGTTTGTCTCCAGTTGTTTTTGGCTCTATAGCCATTGAAATAACAGGTTCTGGAAATTCGATATTTTCTAATAATATAGGATTATTTTCTGAACAAATTGTATCACCCGTGGTAAAAAACTTTTGACCAACCATTCCCCCAATCTCACCAGAATATAATACATCTACTTCTTCTCGATGATTAGCATGAAGCCTAATAAGTCGACCTACTCTTTCACGCTTACGAGTTCTCGGATTAAAAATATTTTGACCTTTTTTAACTTGACCAGAATAGATTCTAATAAATGCAAGTCTTCCAATAAATTTATCTGTAACCATTTTAAATACTAATCCTGTGAGTTGCTCAAAATCTGATGTTTTTTTTTGGACTATATCTCCTTGTTTTATAGAAACTCCCTCTAAAGTTTTAATATCATATGGCGATGGCAAATAAGCAGTTATCGCATCTAATAGGGGTTGTATTCCTTTGTTTTTTAAAGAGGAACCCGTGAAAACAGGAATAATTTTATTATTAATCGTATTTTTTCGTATAGCTTTTTTTAAACGAGATTCATTAATATCACTATTTTCTAAGTAATCTTCTAAAAACTCTTCATCAACATCTGCAATCTTTTCTATAAGCTCTAATCGAGCATTAATAGCTTCTTCGACTAATTCTTTTGGAATATCTTCATCTACAATAGTTGCACCTAGATCATCTTCTGAGAACTTATAAGCACGCATCACAATTAAATCGATTATGCCGCTAAAACTATCGGAAGACCCTATAGGTAGCTGTACAGGAACAACTTTAGCATTTAACTTATTTTTTATTTCATCTACTACATGATAAAAGTTTGCGCCTATTCTATCCATCTTATTAATAAATGCTAATCTAGGTACATTATATTTATTTGCTTGCCTCCATACTGTTTCTGATTGTGGTTGTACGCCGCCTACTGAACAAAAAACACCAACTGCACCATCTAAAACTCTCAAAGACCTTTCAACTTCTACTGTAAAATCAACATGCCCAGGAGTATCTATAATATTTATTTGATGATCATCCCAGAAACAGGTTGTTGCTGCGCTTGTTATAGTTATACCCCTTTCCTGTTCTTGTTCCATCCAGTCCATAGTTGCGGTTCCTTCATGAACCTCACCAATTCTATGTACCTTACCGCTGTAATATAATATTCGTTCACTAGTGGTTGTTTTTCCTGCGTCAATATGAGCAATGATACCTATATTTCTTACTTTTGAGATTGGTGATACTCTTGCTTTGTCTTCATTTTTAAAATTTATATTCATCATTTTTTTTATTTATAATTATTAAATAAAATATTTATCATAAGACCAAAAAAAACGGAATCATCATGATTCCGTTTTTTAAATAAATATTTTTGTTATTTACGCTTCTTGGGAGTCTTCCGCTAGATCTAATGGATCGCCACCTAGTAGATCCTCCACAGCTACTTCATCACCATGCTTAACTGGTGTTATGTCTCTATACAAAGGAAAACCTGTTCCAGCTGGTATTAATCTTCCCATAATTACATTTTCTTTAAACCCTCTCAAAGTATCAACCATTCCTAGAGTAGCTGCCTTTGTAAGAACACGCGTTGTATCTTGGAAAGAAGCTGCTGAAATAAATGATTCTGTTTCTAATGCCGCTTTTGTAATACCTAATAATACCGGTGATGCCTCAGCAGGTCGACGTCCTTCTTTAACAGCCTTTTGATTTATTTCTTGGAAGCTTTGTTTTTCTACCTGCTCTCCCCATAGCAATTCTGTGTCTCCGGGATCTGTTATCTTAACTTTTCTAAGCATCTGCCTAACAATTACCTCAATATGTTTGTCGTTTATTTCTACACCTTGTAAACGATAAACAGCTTGAACTTCATTTACTAGATATTCTTGGAGATCCTGAGGCCCGCAAACTTCTAATAATTCTTGCGGAACTATTGGTCCTTCTGTTAACTGCTGTCCTTTATGAACAAAGTCTCCATCAAATACTATCACGTGCTTGCTCATTGGAATTAAATGTTCTTCCTCTACACCTGTAACAGAATCACGAACTACTACTTTACGCTTACCTTTAACAATACCTCCCATTTCAATATTGCCCTCAATTTTTGCAATTTCTGCTGATTCTTTTGGGGTACGTGCTTCCACTAATTCAGCTACACGAGGTAATCCACCTGTAATATCTTTAGTTCGGACAGTTTTTCTTGGTGTTCTTGCAAGGGTATTACCAGCAGATATATTTTGTTTTTCCTTAATCATAATTTGTGCACCTGCAGGAATAGAATATACACCTACTTTAGATTGATCTTTTTTATCACGAATCATAATTTGCGGGTGCAAATCTTCTTTATGCTCCATAACAACTAATCCTTCTATACCTGTAGCCTCATCAACACCTTTTTGAACTGTTACTCCTTCAATAAAATCATTAAACTCAACAACTCCATTATGCTCAGATATAATTGGAACAGAATACGGATCCCATTCTATAAAAACCTCACCGGCTTTTACTTCGCCTCCATCATCAATAGAAACCTGGGCCCCAATAACTGTTGCATAACGCTCTAATTCTCTACCTTCATCATCAATAATCAGAATGGAACCATTTTTATTTAACACTATGTTAATACCATCTACTTGTTCTGAGCGAATATTATCATATTTTACGATTCCTCCGCCTTTTGCTGAAATACGAGGTTGCTTGAAGACAGAGCTGGCTGTTCCTCCGATATGGAATGTACGCATCGTAAGCTGTGTACCAGGCTCACCGATTGATTGCGCTGCTATAATACCAACTGGCTGACCTAATTCAGCCATTTTACCAGTAGCTAAATTCTTTCCATAACATAACGCGCAAACACCCCGACGTGATTCACAAGTTAAAACACTCCTAATAATTACATTATCAACGCCTGCGCTTTCAACTTTTTGGGCTGTATATTTATCAATCATTTCGCCTGCGGCAACAATTACTCTATCAAGTTCATGTGGATCACAAATATCTTCTGCGGCAGTTCTTCCTAAAATACGAGTACTCAACGAAACTAATTCTTCATCTCCCTCAACAATTGCACCAATCTCAATTCCGTTAAGTGTGCCGCAATCTTCCTCAGTAATTATTATATCATGAGAGACATCAACGAGTTTACGTGTTAAATATCCAGAATCTGCTGTTTTTAATGCAGTATCTGCAAGACCTTTACGAGCTCCATGGGATGAGATGAAATACTCAAGAACCGATAGTCCTTCTCTAAAATTAGCCGTTATGGGATTTTCTATAATCTCACCAGAAGGCTTTGCCATTAATCCTCGCATACCTGCTAACTGTCTAATTTGTTGTCTTGATCCACGTGCACCTGAATCAACCATGGCGTAAACTGGGTTCAATTCCTCTCTCGATCTTTCATTCTTTGGATCATCATTTTCTTCTAATACATCGAATAATTCATTTGTAAGTTTATCATTAGTATCTGTCCAAATATCAATAATCATATTATAACGTTCGCCCTCTGTTATCAGTCCTTTCTGATATTTAGCATCAACTTGCTGAACTTCTGAACGAGCACCTGAAATCATTTTAGATTTTCCTTCAGGAATAATCATATCACTTAAACCAATAGACATTCCTGACAATGTGGCATGCTCGTAGCCTAAATTCTTAAGATTATCCAATACTTTTACAGTTTCATTATGTCCTGCAATTTCATAACATTGTTCAATTAATGCTCCGACAACTTGTTTTGTTGCCGTCTTATTTACAAAGCCCATACCATCTGGCCATACTTGACTAAAAAATACTCTTCCTACAGTAGTGTTAATTATAGGACGATCAATATCTCCATTTATAGTTTCACGTTGGTAGTCTGGATTTCTAAATCTTATTCTATCATGTATCTTTACAATTCCTTCATCATAGGCAGTCTGAACTTCTTCGATATCATTCATTAAACGCATATGATTTTCTTGTTTTTTTCTAACTCCCTTACGTTCCATTTGAAACTGTTGAGATTCCGATGTAACAAAATAACAACCTAGAGCTATATCCTGCGTTGGTGTAGTGACTGGTTTTCCGCTTGAAGGCGAAAAAATATTATTTGTTGCAAGCATTAAGCTTTTAGATTCAACCTGAGCCTCAACAGATAAAGGTACATGAACTGCCATCTGATCACCATCAAAGTCCGCATTATATGCAGTACATACTAGTGGATGAAGCTGAATAGCTTGACCCTCGATTAGAATAGGTTCAAATGACTGTATAGACAATCTATGAAGAGTTGGTGCACGGTTAAGCATTACCGTGTGCCCTTTAGTTACTTCATCAAGAATATCCCAAACTTCATCAACCTCACGTTCGATCATTTTTTTAGCGCTTCTAACAGTATGCACTACAGATCTTTCTTTTAGGCGACGAATAATAAAAGGCTCAAATAAAATCAAAGCCATTTTTTTAGGAAGACCACATTGATTTAATTTTAATGTTGGTCCAACAACAATTACAGAACGACCTGAATAATCTACTCTTTTACCTAAAAGATTTTGTCTAAAACGGCCTTGTTTACCCTTAAGCATATCACTCAAAGATTTCAATGGACGATTACCTGGACCAGTAACTGCTCGTCCGTGTCGACCATTATCAAATAATGCATCTACTGATTGTTGCAACATCCTTTTTTCATTGCGGATAATAACTTCGGGTGTTTTTAAAGCTAACAAAGTTCTTAAACGATTATTTCTATTTATTACTCTCCGATACAAATCATTTAAATCAGAAGTAGCAAACCGTCCACCTTCTAGAGGCACTAAGGGACGAAGATTGGGAGGAATAACTGGTAGGACCTCTAGAATCATCCATTCGGGTCTCGATCCATTTTTTAAGAAACCTTCCATTACTTTCATTTGATTTACTATCTTTTGACGAGTTTGTTTAGATCTAGTATTCATCATAGCTTCTTGAAGTTCTATAAGCATTTCTGATGGATTTATTTTTGATAATAACTCTCTTATGCCTGCAGCACCAATCGTCGCAGTAAATGAATCATACCCAAATTGGTCAATAGCTTCGCGATATTCCTCTTCAGATAATAATTGTTTTTCCTTAAGAGGAGTATTTCCGTTATCAGTTACGATATAATTATCATAATATAAAACACGTTCTAAATCACGCATAGTCATCCCAAGAATTAATCCCATCCGACTTGGCGTAGCTTTAAAGAACCAAATATGTGAAACAGGAACTGCTAATTCAATATGAGCCATGCGCTCTCGCCTAACACGAGATAAAGTAACTTCTACTCCACATCGATCACATATTATTCCTTTATGCTTAATTCTTTTATATTTTCCGCAAGCGCATTCCCAATCCTTAGTAGGTCCAAATATTCTTTCACAGAATAAACCACCTTTTTCAGGCTTAAAAGTTCGATAATTAATGGTTTCAGGATTTCTGACTTCTCCTTTACTCCAAGAGCGTATTGCCTCTGGCGATGCTAATGTAATATCAGCAAGATCATTTTGTTCAGTTTGAGATGCCCCAAAAATATCTACAATTGTTTTTTGCTTTTGCAAATCATCAAAATCTGGCGCTTTTTCTTGGCGAACTTTCATAAATAAACCTCCTAATATCTATTCTTTAATTAGTTAGAATAGAGTCTCCATCTTCATTTTTTACCTGAAAATTTAATCCTAAACCTTGTAGTTCTTTAATTAAAACATTGAATGACTCGGGTCTTCCTGAATCAAGCACGTTTTCACCTTTTACAATTGCTTCGTACATTTTGGTACGTCCAGCAATATCATCAGATTTTACAGTTAGAATCTCCTGTAATGCATGTGCGGCACCATAAGCCTCTAATGCCCATACCTCCATTTCACCAAATCTCTGACCACCATATTGAGCTTTACCGCCCAAAGGTTGTTGTGTCACTAATGAATAAGGTCCAACTGCCCGAGCATGTATTTTTTCACTAACTAAATGATGAAGTTTTAACATATACATAACACCAACTACTACCCTTTGCTGGAAACGTTCTCCTGTTCTTCCATCATAGAGATCTGTTTTACCATCTTCTGCTAGATCAGCCTCCTTAAGCATACTCCAGATCTGCTCTTCTGATATACCATCAAATATAGGAGTAGCTGCATGGGAACCAAGATGTTTACATGCCCATCCTAAATGAGTTTCTAGTACTTGCCCAACATTCATTCTTGAAGGAACCCCTAATGGGTTTAAGACGATATCAACAGGTGTTCCATCTGGGAGAAAAGGCATATCCTCTTCTGCTACAATTCTAGAAATAACTCCTTTATTTCCATGACGACCAGCCATCTTATCTCCAACAGATAATTTTTTCTTAGTAGCTATATATACTTTAACCGACTTAACGATTCCGGCATCCATTTCTTCACCGCTTCCGGCTCTATCAAGAGACCGATCTTTGTCTTGACCTGCCTCAACAAATTTATTCCTGTATTCATCAATAATGCCCATTATCTTAATTCTAATTGGACTAGGATCAATTTCTATGTTTTTATAATGTGCGGCTAGTTTTCTAAGTAACGTCTTAGTAATTTTTCGGTTAGCTGGAATTAATATATCTCCAGTTTCACCATTCACTACATCAAGAGGTATTTTTTCACCGAGAAGAATATTAGAAAGCGCTTCTGTTAAGTCTTCAGTGAGCTGAACAACTACATCTTTATGACGACTTTGTATTTCAGTCTGCCTTTTCTTTAGATCTTCTGGTGTTTCATCTTCGTTATCATTTTCATTCTTAGAAGATACCTTTACATCCATTACAATTCCATAAGTTCCCGAAGAAGCCTTTAAAGAAGTGTCTCGCACGTCAGCTGCTTTTTCTCCAAAAATTGCACGTAATAATCTTTCTTCCGGAGCTAACTCTGTTTCACTTTTAGGTGTAATTTTTCCAACAAGAATATCACCTGGCTTAACTTCAGCTCCAATCTTTATAATTCCATCATGAGAAAGATTTTTTAATGCTTCTTCACCAACATTTGGGATATCTCGAGTAATTTCCTCAGGCCCTAATTTGGTATCACGAGCTCCACATTCAAAATCTTCAATATGGATAGACGTATATACATCTTCCCGAACTATTCTCTCGTTAATTAGAATAGCATCCTCGAAATTATATCCACCCCAAGGCATAAATGAAACTACTACATTTTTACCAAGTGCTAACTCACCTTGATCTGTTCCTGAACCATCTGCGATGATGTCCCCAGCAGATATTTTCTGACCAAGTTTCACCAATGGACGCTGATTTAAGCATGTCCCAGCATTTGAACGCATAAACTTTCGTAAGTTATATACTTGTGCTGATGGATCATTCTTTTTAGAAGGCATTTCTCCATCAGGAGATATAATTATCTTACTCGCAGAAACATATGCAACTTTTCCTTCAGTATTTGCAATTATTAAAACTCTTGAATCACGAGCTAAACGTTCTTCTATTCCAGTTCCAACGAAAGGTCTTTCTGACTTCATTAAAGGTACAGCTTGACGTTGCATATTTGAACCCATTAAAGCACGGTTTGCATCATCATGTTCTAAAAAAGGAATTAGTGCAGTTGCAATTGACATAAATTGGATTGGGCAT
>MDSV01143604.1_pt1 | contig 20549 bp, 12 predicted proteins | sample 810851 | NCBI WGS metagenome assembly MDSV01 (sample SAMN05326640, study PRJNA326480) | marine metagenome | isolation source: seawater | place: Atlantic Ocean: North East | collected 2012 | reverse complement strand
GCTCGTAGCAAAACTGCACGAACGCGCGCATGCACGTCTTCTCGCCGGTGTGCTTCTTGGTCCACTTCTTCGTCTTGGGGTCGAAGAAGTTGTCACCCCACAGCTTCTCCATCATCTTGTCGAACTCCACGCCGAACTTCGCGGCGTACATCTTGGCGAAGACGGTGAGCGTGAACGCCCAGTTGTGCAAACCGGCGGAGAAGCACACGGTGCCCTTCTCGGGCAAAACCTGGCAGTCGCCGAGCGCCTCGTCCGTGTACGTCGCCATGAGCACGTTCGCGTTCTCGATGACGCGGCAGAAGTTCTGGTACGCCTCCTCGCCGTCCAGCATCAGCTCCAGGAAGCAGCGGTCCAGCTTGTTCACCGTCATCACCGGACGAATGCGCTCGCCGAGCGCCTGGCGCAGCACCGTCTCCGTCTGCACGCACACGCCCTCCACGCAGTCGACGACGACGAGCGCGCCGTCGGTGATGCGCAGCGCGGCGGTGACTTCGGAGGAGAAGTCAACGTGGCCGGGGGAGTCGATCAGGTTGATCAGGTAGTCCTTGCCGTCGCGAGGCACCTTCTCGGGGATGCGTGCCAGCGACTCGTCGTCCATCTGGTAAAACAGAGAGATGCCGGTGGACTTGATGGTGATGCAGCGGTCCTGCTCATCCTGACGCGTGTCCGTCAGGCGCGCGTCGCCCGCGTTCTCCTGCGCGATGATACCCGCGGCGGCGACGAGAGAGTCCGTGAGGGTGGACTTGCCCTGTGACGCGACGCGTTTCGTGGGAAGAGAGACGAGGCGAGCGACGAGCGGGGCGTCAGCGTTTCGGTTTTGGTTTTGGAAAAAAAAAGCACAGCCACGCTCGGTTTTTCGTTGGAAACACCGAGGTCGGAAAAACGAACCGACGGGCTGCGCGCGTGGGGGCAATTCGCGTCGAAGGGGGGCCGCGCGACGGGGCGGGAGGGGGTGGGGCGACAGGCGAGATGCGTCCGCGCCGTCGCCGGAAACGCCGGCGACGCTTCCGAGGCGCCCGGGTCGCCGGCGCGCGTCCTCGACGCGGACGCGTCGCGCGTCACTGTTCTCCAACCCGCAAAGCCAAACCCTGTCGACGGCGGTTCCGAGAGCGCGATCGATACGCCGGCGCAATCGACGCCGGAAACGCGCGCGAGCCGCTCGGCTGGGGCACTTACGTGGTCGACGTGCGCGATGACGGACATGTTACGGATGTTGTGCTTCTTGTCCATCTGACGACGGAGCTCGTCGATCGAGAACTGCGGGGGGAGGACGAACGGGGAGAGGTCAGGATGACGCTTTAGCGTTAGGGCTCCTCGCGCATCGCGGAACGGCGGAAAAAGCATATACCGCGGCATCATCCGTGTCGGCTTGTGGGGTTCGGTACCGACGCGACGTGGGTCGACGCGCGCGGGCGTAAGCTCGCGAGCGCTCGAGACACACCTTCACCATGGTTGCAGGCGTTCAATTGTCGGCACGGTTATTCACCGGGTGCGTCGAACAGAGGGGGAGTAATGCCGATCGAAGCGCTCTTTATCTGTCTCCGCTTGCCGCCGACACACCCAGCCGCCGAGAATGATTTTTTATGTGACACGTCAACCAGTGAGAATGCTCATATGCAGAAGCCGCAAATTCACGCGTCGTTTTTTATGACTGAGATTCCTCATCCCTGCGGTTCAACAAGCTTTCTCGAACGCCATCACTCGTCACTGCGGGAGGAAAGTTCGGGTCACCGTCAAATTGGCTCTTGAAAAGCGCACACGCAGTCGCCTGTGCACCTCTCGCAGGCGCGTCCCGCACGCACGCGCAATCAGCCGCAGACGCACGCGATGCTCGCTGTTAACGCACCCGCCTCGTCGGCGCACGCGTCGCTCTCTCGCGCGCGCGTCGCGCGCGGCGCGATCCGCCTGGGCACCTTCCCCCGCGGCGCCCTCGGCTCGACCCGGGGCCATCGCCGCTTCGCGCCGCGCCGCGCGGTCGCGCCGACCGCCGCCGCGTCGGACGAGCGCGTGACCGTCATCGGCGAGGCGCTGTGGGACTCGCTTCCGCAGGGCTTGTTCCTGGGGGGGGCGCCCGCGAACGTGGCGTGCCACCTGAACGAACTCGGGCGGTCCCCCGCCGTGGTGAGCCGAGTCGGCGACGACGAGCTCGGCCGAGAGGTGATCCGGAGGCTGACGACCCGCGGCCTGGACGTTCGCAACGTGCAGGTGGACACGGACGGCATCCCGACCGGCTTCGTGGTGGTCACCATGGATGGCGCGATGCCCTCGTACGACATCGTCCAGCCCAGCGCGTGGGACGCCATGGCGGTGACGGATGCGTTGATGGAAGCGGCGAGCGACGCCGTCGTGGTGTACGGCTCTTTGGCCCAGCGCGACGCGCGCTCGGCGAGCGCCATCGACGCCGCCGCCGCCGCCGCGTCGCGACGCGTCTTCGACATCAACCTCAGGGAGCCGTTCATCGACCCCGCGACGTGCGTGCGCCACGCGCGCGAGTGCTGGTTGCTCAAACTCAACGACGACGAGCTTCCGCGGGTTTTCGAATGGTGCGGGCTGGAAGGGATCGACGCGTCCAACGTCACGGCGATGGCGTGCGCGACGCGCGAAGCGCTCGAGTGCGAGAACCTCTGCGTCACGCGCGGCGGCGACGGCGCGGTGCTCGTGTCGTCCTCCGGATCTGTCGCGCAGCACCCCGGGTTCGAGGTCGAGGCGATCGACACGGTGGGCGCGGGGGACTCGTTTCTGGCGACGCTTCTGGACGCGCTTCTGTCGGGCGCGGCGCCGGCGCCGGCGCTCGAGCGCGCGTGCCGCGTGGGCGCGTTCGTCGCCACGCAGCAGGGCGCGACCCCCGCGCACGACGCCGCGGCCATCGAGGCGCTGCAGAGCAAATGAGGCGTCGAGAATGCGACGAACGCGAAACGAGAGCTGAGAGCTGAGAGCTGAGAGCTGAGAGCTGAGAGCTGAGAGCTCTCGTGGTTTTTGGTACCTATACTACCGCGGTAATACAAGTAGCGTACTACGTACTTCGCATCGTTCTCACGCGACGAAAAGCGCGCGTCATCAGTCGAACCCGTCCAACGAGAGTCTTAGCGCGGACTCTTTCTCGCCATTCTCCATCCTCCGCGCCGCGTTCGCGGTCTCTCTCTCCCAGTCCACGAACGCCAGCTGACACAGCGACACGAAGGTCACGACGGTCAGACCGACCGTCAACCCCCACCACAGCCCCGCTAAGCCCGCCCCCGACGCGAACGTCAACGTCGCCCCTACGGGCATGCCGAACACCCAGAACCCGAGAAAGTTGCGCGCGGCGACTGTGTTTTGGCGCCCCATCCCGCGGAACACGCCCCCCGCCGCGGCTTGGCCTCCGTCCGCGAGCTGGAAGAGCGCGGCGATGGGCGCGATCTTCGACACGGCGTCGATCACGCCGCGATCGTCCGTGAAGACGTATCCCAACGAACGCCGAAACACGAAAAATACCACCGCGACGACTCCGGTGAACGCGAAGCACACGAGAAACGTCACGCCGCCGGCGACGCGAGCCGCGCGCGGTTCCCCCGCGCCGAGCAGGTTCCCGACGCGGATCGTGGCGGCGATGGCCACCGCGAACGGCAGCGAGAGGAACGCCAACGTCGCGAGCTGGAGCATCGTGAGGTGCGCGTCCAGCGGCACCGTCCCGAGGTACCCCGCCAGAAGCGTGGTCACCTCGAACGCCCACGCCTCGACCGCCATCATGAACGCGCCGGGCCCGGCAAGCCTGCAAAACGCCGGGAACAGACGCCGCAGTCTGAACATCCGTCGCTTCTGGTTGTCTCGCGCGCGTCTCGTCGCAACATCCTCGTCGGTGGTCTCGGGTTCGTCTGTCTCGCCGTCGGCGGCGTCGTCGAACCGAAACCCACAGAACGGAAAGAACGGAAAGAACCCCCCCGCCGGACGCGTCGAGCGCGTTCGTTCGGTTTCCGATCGTTCGAGGTACGCGAGGAGCGCGAAGAGCTGGAACCAGCGGCACGCGCCGGTGGCGATGGGCGCGCCGTCGAAACCCCATCGTAACTCGAAGATGAAGAACCAGTTCAGCGCCACGTTCGCGCCGTTCGCGACGATCCCGACGTACACCGGCGGGAGCAACACGTGCTGCGCCTGCAGGTACTTCGTCAAGACCTGCGTCCAGTAGTAAGGGAAGAGCCCCCAAGCGAGGTGCGCGCAGAAATCGCCCGCCAGAGACGCGAGGTACGGATCTTGATCGATGCCGACCAGTATTCGTTCGACGAAAAGCATGCACACGCCGATGGGCACGCAACACAGGGTCACGAACACCACGCCGACCTGCGTGTACTCACCGTACGCTTTGGGCATCGCCGCGCCGTGCGCGGTGGCGAGCAAGGTGTCCACCGCGGTCATCGCGCCGATCATCGGGTAGTGCAGCAAGTAAAACACCGTGTTCCCGAGCGCGGCAGCGCCGAGCTCGTCCTTGCCGACGCGCCCGATAAATGCGAGGTCCGTCATCTGCATCGCGACCATCAGCAGATTGCTCGCGACGATGGGCAGGCTCAAGTCGAGCTGCGCCCTGATCTCCGAACGCACGCGGGCGCTGAGACTGGCGGACGACGCGCCCGCGTCTTGAAGGCGCTCGGACGTCGACGGCGGGCGGGGGGCATCCTCGAGAGCCACCCCCGCGACGTCCATTCGTCTCCGAAGACCGTCCCAGACACCACGCGCCGGGCACGCACGCGTGGTATCGGTCACACCCCTACCGGACGCGCGCCCCTTCTCGCGCCCTCCCCCCTCTGCGCCAGCCCCTCGGCACCCCCGCGCGTCTTCGTTTGGCGTCGGCCGCGAGTAATAACGAACTCCGCCGACGGATGAGCGGCGGTCGAAGGCGCGATCGCGCGAAAACGAAATCGACGCATGTCAAACTCGAGTGCCCGAAGTCGCGGTTTGAAAACTGCACGGTGCCTACACACAGATCTCGTCAGTCGAAGACGCGCGGCCGCCCACGCGCAGGACTCGACGGTGACACGCGCGCGACGACGCAGAGCGTTTCGACCTGATATTCCTCTCGCGATGGGCCCCAAGAAGATCGCCGCGTACCTGGTGTTCGCGGGTGAGATGCGCGAGCCCGCCAAGGCTGAGCTCGTCGCCTTGGGCGACGAGAAGCCCGGCATGGGAGACATCGCCAAGCGCGTGGGCGAGAAGTGGAAGCTCCTGAGCGAGGACGAGAAGGCGGCGTACAAGACGAAGGCGGAGACGATCAACGCGGAGAACGAGCGCGAGTACGCCGCGAAGGTTGCTTCCGGCGAGATTGTCGAGGGCGGGGAAGATGACAAGGAGGAAGCCGAGCCCGATCTTTCCCTGCCTCTGGCGCGCGTGAAAAGGATCATGCGCCTCGATAAAGAAGTCAAGAACACCGCGGTGGACGCTTGTCGGCTGATCAGCCGCGCCACCGAGCTGTTCGTGGAGTCGCTGGTCGAGGGCGCGTACCAGACCATGAAGAGGCAGAAGAGGAAGACTGTCAAGCACGGCGACGTCGAGCACCACGTCCTGCGCAAGGCGCGACTGGAGTTTCTCCACGACCACGGTACGCCAAACGCCCTTCTTTTTCACACGCGCGTCCGCCGTCGCGACGGTCGCGGCGCTCGACCGCTCGCGCCCCGCGTGCCTCCGTCGACTGACCGCGACGCGTCCTCGACCGCGACAAAAAAAAATCGAACCGCGCGACGCTCAGTCTGGGCGATGCGCCCGACGGCGGCGCAGAAGGACAAGGAAAACGTCGAGGGCGAGGGCGACGACGACGCGACCAAGGCGCCCCCCGCTGCGCCGGCGGGGGCCAGGCAGGTGACGGATTTCTTCGGCCGAGCCGGCGGCGCGGGCGAGTCGGAAGCCGCCGCGACGGCGCCCGCCGAGACTGCCACGCCGCCGTGAGCACGACTGCGACGATACCGCGAGACGCGAGCGCGTGGCGTCCGCCGCTCGGACGCTTTGCGAACAGGACGAGAAGAATGCGCGCGTTTGCGTTTGCGTGTGCGTCGGCGTCGCGCGCGCTACAACCGCGCAAAAAGTCACGGCAACTCGTCGTATACCCCCTCGACTCGCCTTCCCCCCGCGTTCCTCGCCACCTGCTTCCAATATCTCGCCTCCTCTTCGTCCCGCACGCACCCGTAGCCTTGCTGCAGCATCTCCGCCAGCACGGCGGCTTGGTTCGCGTCGCCGTTTTTCGCCAGCCGCAGCGCGTCCAGGAACCACCGCGCGGCGGCGTTTTTCGCCACCGCGCCGAGGCGCCCGCGGTGGACCGGCGCGCCGTCGTCGCTCGGCTTCGGGCGCGCCGTCGTCGGGTGGTCGGGCGCGTGGGGACCGGCATGCGTCTGGCCGCGCGCGCGCATCGCCGCGGACGTGCGGTGGCAGTTCTCGCAAATGTCTGCGTCGGTACGCGCGCGACGACGAAGAAAGGGTCGTGTTTCGTCAGCGATCGAGCGACGCGGGTGGAACAGACGACGTTCGATCGGGAACGAGGAGAATGTCGATCGTTCGCGTTTTTCTTTTCGCTTGTTCGATCGAACGGACACGAACGCGCGCCTCCGACGCGCGCGCTCGGGTCCGCGCGCTCGCGGAGCGAGGTGCGGGCTCGAGGCGGCGAGCCGCCGCGTGGCATGGCGAGGGAGCGAGAAACCGATCGACGCGCGCGCGTTCCGGGACGCTCCGTCGCCGCTCGACGCGCACCGAAGTCGTCGCACACGTCGCACGACCAGCGCATGCCGAGAATGGGCAAGTCCCCGCACAGGTCGCACGAGTGACACAGCTCGCGGCCTTGCAGGCACGGCTCGAACATCTCGCGGGCCGCACTCAGACGCGGGCGCGAAGAGAGTCGGGCTCGACTACCCGCCGACGAACCGCGCGCGTCTCCGGTGCCGGAAGGCGCGAGGGGCTCTGCCAAGACAAACGCGTCACTTCGGCACGTGACACGCGTTGGTCGTTTTCTCGTCCGACGTTTGCGGCGTACCTTCGAGCACCGTACAAATAGAAGGTGCCGTATGGGCAAACAGTATGAATCGCGCACACTCGTTTTTTTCGTCAAAAACGACCCTTTCGCGCGTGAAAAAAGTCGGCGTGGCGTATCGCCGTCCCATCAGGGGACGCGCTCGGCAGCGCGGTGCTTCTGACAGCGCGGCGCCGGGTTCTGCGCCTTCCGTGCCCACGCGAGGACGATCGTGTCGTCCGCCGGTCGCGTCCCGAGCGCACCTCGAGCCTCCGACCGTCCGTCGGGGACGTCCGACCACGCCGGACACCCACACCGCCGCCGCCGCCGCCCGATGCCTCGCGCCGGCGCCGACGCCATGCTGAGCACGACGGCAACGTTCAAGCTGAGCCTGCACCCGAGCGCGGTCGCCGACCGCGGCACGTCGCTGCAGGGCGCGCGGGACCTGCTGGACGGCATGCTGATGCGCCACCACGACCGCCTCGGCGGCGTCCTGGTGAGCTACGAGAAGCCGCGGTTGGTGGACCACGCGGATCTGCGCATCGTGCCCATGGCGGGGTACGTGGACGTCCGCGTGCGGGCGCGGGTGAAGGTCTTCACGCCTAAAGTCGGCTCGAAGTTGCGGGGACGGGTGAACAAAATCGGCGTCGACCACGTGGGCGTGTTAGTGCACGACGTGTTTAACGCCAGCCTCGCCGCGACGGACCTGCCGCGCGACTTCGTGCACAACCCCGCGGAGGATGTCTGGGAGAGCGCCGAGGACGGCGGCGCGCACCGCGTGGGCGTCGGCGCCGAGTGCGTGTTTCACGTGAAGAAAATCTCCGAGTACGACGACGTGCTGCACCTCATCGGGTCCATGGCGGAGGAGGGCACGGGCGCGCTCGACTTCCTGGGGGGGGACGGCGGGGAGCGCGTGGACGCGAAGCGCGCGCCCGCGGCGCGGCAGGACGAGCGGCGGAGGGAGAAGAAGGAGAAGAAGGCGAAGAAGGAGAAGAAGGAGAAGACCCCGAAGAAAGAGAAGAAGGCGAAGCGAGGGAAGAGGGACAGGGAGGGTGACGAACGGGACGTGGACGGGAAACGGCGGAAGAAGGGGTGATGCGCGCTTCTCTCGACGCTTCGAGGGTGTAATACTCGCGTAGGGTGTCGTTCGCGTCGCGTCGTCTTTCTATCGTACACTTTCTATTTTAGAAAGTACGCGCGAGTACTTTGTACGTAGTACCTTCTACGTCGCCGTCGCGCCGAGCCTCGCGTCGGCGCGCGCCGATGTTTTGACGCGCGCGACGTCGAGTGTCCCGTTCGCGACCGGAAGGCGTGCACGTGCGATCGAATGTCGAATGATTTGGGTATCGGCGCCGATCCACTCTCGATCGTCGGATGAGAGGATACGGAAGGGCGCGTCATTTGGTTCGACGGCGATGCGCCGCGCGTTTGCGTCGTCGCCAAAAAGACGCTTCGGCGCGCGAATGGTTTTCCATACGCGCGCGTGAAAGAATACAGACAGCGCGCCCCCGTGCGTGCGAGTCACCGAAGGTTGAGTCCTCCGATGACCCGTCCGCGCGGAAGACGCTTACCTGCCTCAGCCGCCCACTTGAGGGGCGCTGTGGTCGAGCCCGCGGATGCGAGAAGCACCGTGTACGTTTCCGCCGGGGCGGCCTCCTCCGCCTCCGCCCCCCGGCGGCCCCCCCCCGCCTCCTCCCAGGCCACCGCCGGCGTTGCCGCCGAACCCGCCCCTGCGTTTTTGCCGCTGCTTCGCGCCGTACGACTCCGCGTACTCCGGGTCCAGCATGGATTGGAAGCTATTTCGGTCGCGCGGCGTGCGCGTCGGGACGGCGAAGGAGAGAGGGAGACGGGTGTCAGCGCGACGAGACGAAGCGCGCGTGCAGACGAAGAAGGCGCGTGCGAGATCTGGTGGGCCGGCACGCACAACGCGGCGACGAGGTTCACGACGCTCCAAAAAATGTCGGTGATGATGCTCAGCCGGTACGGAGAGCGGCGGCTCACGACCGCGCCGTCGCGCACGTACGGCATGGCTCCTCGAGTCTCGACCGCGCCGCGCGCCTCAGACTCTGGAAGATGATGACGCGGCCAGTCGGCAAATCCGAGCCGACCGTCTTTTGGCTCGTCGCGCGTTTCGGCGAAAAAAGTCAGTCCCCCCGGCACGAGACCGGCGCGATGAGCTTCTCGGGCGTGCGCGAGGAGCGCCTGAAGACGCCCTTGCCGAACTCGCCTCCCGCGCTCGCCGACGCTTCGAGCCCCGCGAAGTCCGTGCTGCGCAGCCCGCAGTTCGAGGCGCCCCACGCGCTCGACGCGCAATTCTCGGCGCTGGTGCACGACATCCAGCAGCGCCTGGCGCTCCTCGCGCGCGCGCCCACCATCCGCGTCGAGAAGTGGCTGCGCAAGCTGCACGACCCCGTGTCCAACGTGACGTGGAAGAAGCTGCGCAACGACTACGCGCGTCTGCTGCGGCACAACCTTCGCCAAGGCGCGACCAGCCCTCCGTTCGACAGGGCGCCTGGGGACGGGCCGCTGCGCAATCTGCTCCCGGCCGAGAGAGCGCGCTTCCGCGGCGACGGGTTCGCGACGAACGGTCGCCGCGCGGGTGGCGAACGCGAACGCGCGGTGGCCGAGACGAAACAGCACGCGCGGACGAAGAATGGCGCGAAGACGACGTCGAACGACGCGTGGGCGACGGACGATGGCGATTCCGCCGAAGCCGCGCTGAGGGATTTGCTCCGGCGCGCCGAGGTGGCGGGCGCGCCGGCGAGTCATCCGGGCGCGGCAAACGCCGGCGCCGTCGTCCCGCGACCGCTCCAGGGCTTGTTCGAGGACGAACGGACGAACCCGTTTCTCGACGCAGACGACGTTCGCTCGAACGAGCGCGCGGCGTTGTCGCGCGAGATGCGCGCGTTCATCGCCGCGGAGGGCGTCGACGCGAAGGCGTCGTCCTTCGCGGACGTCGACGCGCCTCGCGCGGCGGACGCGGTCGCCGCGCTGGGCGCGGAGCGCGAGAAGTGCAAAGAGCTCGAGTGGCGCTTGCGCCGCGCGGAGACGGCGCTGGAGTCGTGCCGCGCGGAGCTCCGCGAGACGCGCCTCGCGGCGAACGCCATGCGCGAGGTGAAGGCGGAGGAGGTTCGCGAGATTCGCGCGTCGCACAAACGCGAGCTCGACCGGCTCGTCGCGGGCTTCGAGCGACGCCGCGCCGAGGTACGCGCGCCGCGCGCCGCGGCGTCCCTGCGCGTCGCGGGGGCTTCTGAGGGTTTCCCCCTTCCCGCGACACGGCCGCCGCTCATGATGAAACGACCATCTGCGTTCGAAAACGCGCGAGTGTTTGACGCGGAAGGAGGCGCGTCAAGGCTTCGCGTTCCGGAACGCGAACGGACGGAGTCGTCGGCGGCGGAGAAGGAGCGCGATTTCTTCGCCTACCTGGAGGCGTTTCAGCGGGGCACGAGCGAGCTGCGCAGACGAGCCGCGACGAGCGACGGCGCGGAGTGAGGCGACGCGTACGTACATTTAGTGTGAGGGAAAATCGTTTCTCCACGCGACTGCGCTCTCATGAACGCGAGCGCGCGCGAGCGCGCGCGGTGGAGCTCCCGCGAAAACACTCGTATCGATATCCACGACTTTCGGTCGCGCACGAATCACCGGACGCCGAGGGCGGTCGATCGCGCGAAAACCACGTCGCGGAAGCTCTCCCCACCGCGCGCCTTAGACTCGCGTTCGCGCGCGGTCCACGGGCAGAGCCGATCGCGCGCGGCGAGGGGCGCGCCGGCGTCGGGTCTCTCGCGCCGTCGCGGCAATGACGCGCCCGGCGGTGGCGCCCGCGGCGACGTCGAGCGCGAGCCGGGGTTTCCCACATGTGCGTGTCGTTCGGGCGGGACGATGCCCGGTCGTCACCCCGGCCGAGTGGCGCCCCGCGGTCGCCCGGAGACCCGCGAGACCGCCGCAGCGCAGGCGCACGAGGACGCGCGCGATCCCGTCGGGGCTGAACGAGACGGGACCCGAAAGGAAGGGGACGAAGGGGAAAGCGGACGCGCGGCAGGGAGACGCGTGTGTCTCGCCGTCGGACGCGTCCGAGTCACCGGATCGGACGTCTCGACCGTCCCGATCGTCTTCCGCGCAGACGGACGAAGAACCGTCGTTCGACTGGCGTCGCGTCGGCCCCGGGTTAGCGCCGAGCGTCGCGACGGCGTGCTTGGGCGCGTTTTTGTTCGGGTACCACAGCGCGGTGATCAACGCGCCCCTCGGCTCGATCGCGGCCGACCTGGGTTTCGGCGGGGACAACGCGAAGAAAGGCGCGGTGGTCTCCGTGCTCGTGGCGGGCGGGTTCCTCGGAGGGCTGGGCATCGGCCCGCTCGCGGACGCGCGCGGCAGAAGAGCCGCGTTGCTGGCGACGACGCTTCCGCTGACGCTCGGGACGCTCGTCAGCGCCTCCGCGGATTCGTTCGCGGACATGACGATGGGGCGACTGATCACCGGCGTCGGGGTCGGCGCGTCGTCGCAGATCGTGCCTCTGTACCTCTCGGAGGTGTCCCCGCCGAACCTGCGCGGGACGGTCAACGGCATACGCCGCGTCGCGTACGTCATCGGGTGCCTGCTGGCGTTCCAAGTCGCCGCCACCCTGCAGCGGCCCCCGGCGGCGCCGCCGGCGGAGGCGCCGGCGCGGCGCGGCGCCGCCGACGACAAAAAAAAAGCGAGCTCGACCGTCGGGACGGACAAAGTCGAGAGCGCGGCGAAAACGCTCAAGCTCGCCGCCGCCGCGAAACCGGCGACCGCGCCGGAGGTGCGCGTCGCGGGACCGACCGGCGCGGAGAGGACGCCAGAGACGACCCCGGGGTCGTCGACTAACGCGCCGTCCAGCTCGACCCTTCCGTCGGTGAGCAACTGGAGCAACTGGAGCGGTAGTCAGCACATTTCGTCCGCCGCGCCGCTGGGCGTCGATTCGAATTTTTCGACGCTGAATGATTTTTTGAGGACGTTCGGAACCGACGCGGCGTCGCCGGCGACGACGCCCGCCGCGAAGGAACCGGCGCCGACCGCGCCGCCGCCGTTGCCCTCGCCGCTGGAGTACCCCTCCGCGCCCGCGTCCGTCGCGGCGGAGGGTTCCGCGACAGCGGAGCGTCCGGCGGAGAAGTCGGTCGCGCCGGGGGAAGCCGCCGCGACGCGGCCGGACCCGCGAGAGCCCGCGAGCGCCTCCGATGCGGCGCGTCGCGCCGAAGCGGTTCGCGCGGGCGAAGGCGCCCTCGGGGCTCGAGCGCCGCGTGCGGACCCGTCGTCGTCCGCGGCGCGAACGTCGGCGTCTGGAAAATCTCCGAGTTTAGGCTCGACGACGTCCTCCGAGACGCGCGCTTCCGAGGCGTTCGGCCAAACAGTCGCGCCGCCTGCGGCGGCGGCTGCGCGCGCGCCGGACGCGCGCGTCGCACCGAACCCCGCGGCGGCGGCGGCGGCCCTGAGCGCGCGGACGGACGGACTGACTGAGACGCGCGCGACAGCCGTCGCTCCCGCGCGACGCGCCGCGGACCCGCCCGAGAGGAAACCCGAAAAGCTCCCGCCGACGCAGGCGCTGGCGACGAAAGCGGAGGCGCGCCTGGAGACGAAGCCCGTGCGCCTGACGCCCGCCGAGGGCGCCAAGAAGGCCTCCTCCGCGAAGAAACCGAACGCGAACGCGAAAACCACGAACGCGGCGGCAGCCAGCCCTCCGGGGTGGTGGCGCCCTTTGTTCTACTGGGCGGCGGCGCCCGCCGCGCTTCTGGCGCTGAGCGCCGCCGGGGGCGTCGCCGTCGAGTCGCCGGTGTGGCTTCTCGGGCCGGAGGGGTGCGCGGTGGAGTCGCGGCGCAGCCTGGCGAAGCTGCTGAACCTCAGGGGGCGCGCGGCGGTGCGGTGGCAGGAGTCCGTGTCCGGCGCGGTGGGCCGCATCGCCGTCGGGAAGGCGCACGCGGGGCGGGTCACGCGCTCCTCGGGGGATTCCGGAGACGAGGATCACGAGGATTTGGATTCCGCGACGATTCCGGGGGACGGACGCGGGGACGCCGTCGCGCGCGCGTCGACGGGCGAGCCCGCCGCGCGTTCGTGGAGCGCCCTGTTCGAGGAGAGAAACAGGCAACCCGTGATCATCGGCCTCGGGCTGTGTTTCCTCGCCGCCTTCTCCGGCTCCAACACCGTCATCTACTTCGCGTCCTCGGTGTTACAAGAGGCGGGGCTCACGGACCCCGGTTTGCTCACCACCGCCGTCGGCGTGCCGAACCTGCTCGGCGGGCTGGTGGCGCTCGTCGCCACGGACGCGTACGGCCGACGCCCGCTTCTGCTGCTGAGTTTCGGGGGGATGAGCGTCTCGCTGGCCGCGCTGGCGATCGCCTCCGCCATCACGCCGGGCGTCGCCACGCAGTCCTTCTGCGCCTTGCCCGTGCCATCCCCCGAGGAGTTTTCGGGTTTGCCGTGCGTGGCGTGCGACGCGCTCGCCGCCATCTGCGACGACTTGCCGCCGCCCGACTACGACGGCGGGTTCGGCGTGAGCGCGTCGAGCGCGAGCGCGTTCGAGCCGCGGCGCACGGTGGCGCTCATCGCGATTCCGGCGTACACGCTCCTGTTCTCGCTGGGGGCCGGGCCGGTGCCGTGGCTCCTGTACAACGAAGTCTTCCCGACGCGCATCCGCGCTCGCGCGACGGCGGTGTGCACGGCGATCAACTACGCGTCAAACACGGTGGTCGGCGCGACGTTCCTGCCGCTCGTCGGAGGGATCGGGCTGGGCGGCACGTACGGTCTGTACGCCGCGTCGTGCTTCGCGGGGTTCCTGTTCGTGGACAGGTTCGTGTTCGAAACCAAAGGCCTGAGGCTGGAGGACGTCGAGGGGGTCATGGCTGAGCGCGAGAAGAAGTGGAGGGACGAGTGACGCGGAGGGCGAGGATATTTATTTTAATACTAGAGCGCGCGCGCGGTTGAAAAAAGACGACGACGCGGCGTCGAAAGGAGCGTTCGCGTTTCGTCGCCGCCGCGACGCGCGCGTCGAGGTTCATGGTCGCTTCCCCGTTTCGAACATCTCGTACGGCACACGGGTCAGCTCTTTCGCGTTTTCGTCGAAGTCGCGCTCGATGGCGTCCCGCATCGCGACGGCGACGGCGCCGACGGCGCCCGGGGCCTCGCCGACGTCCGCGCCGTCCCATCGCGTGATGGGAACGCAGTTGATCACCGACCCGATCAGCATGAGCTCGACCGCGTTCCGCGCCACGTCCAAAGGCACGGGCTCGATCAACGCCGGCCCTTTCAAGCCCAAGTGTTCGAACCGGCCCTCGTCCACCATCTCCACCGCGCGCGCCACCGTGCACCCCGCGAGCGTCTCGTCCCACGGCGGCGTCAGGAAACGCAGCGGGGGCGTCGCGTCGTTTTCATCCTCCGACGCGTTTTCGTTTTCGTCCGATTCCCGGCGCCTTCGCCTTCGCACGACGAACCCCACGTTCATGGAGGGCCCCTCCGCGACGTGCTTCCCGTCCTCGGTGAGCCATATGCCGTACTGCGCGCCCCTCGCCTTGGCGTCCGCCACCACCAGCGCGTTGGGCAGGTAGTTGGTGGACTTCACCGTCGCGAACGCGGGCGGCTTGACGGGCACGGCGGAGGTCACGACGGCGACGCCGCGGCGCGACGCGTCCTTCGACGCGTCCTTCGCTCGCTTCTTGACCGCGACGCAGTAAAATACCGATTTGACGCACTCCGCCTGGTCCAGCGCGAACCCACCGGGGCCGGCGCTGGCGTAGAAGCGGAGTTGGCCCTCGCGCAAGCCGCCCGCGGCGGCCACGCGCAAGACGAGCGCCGTGACGGTTTCTCGATCGAAAGGGGGCGGGATGTTCGCCGCGCGCATGCTCTTGAAGAACCGCGCGACGTGTCTGTCGAGCATGTGCAGGTGGCCGGCGTGCAAGTGCGCGGTGTCGAACACGCCGTGCCCCCGGTGCGCCATGTGGTCATCCATCGGGAGCACCATCGCCGCGGGGTCCGTCGTGATGCAGTCGGTCCAGGAGGAGTAAAACGCCGCGTGCGCATCCCTCGCGCGCGCGTGGACGTTCGCGGCGGCTCGCCGGTGAAACTCCTCCGCGGAAACGATGGGGGGGGCGAGCCCTGCGCCGACGTGGGCGCCGCCCGCGCCGTTCGCGACGCCGCTCGAGGTGGCCATGGCGATCGGGCGCATGGGTCCCGCTCGCGGTGGACCGCCGCGAGACGAGGCTCGGTTCAAAAAACCGAGACGCTCGCCGAGTGCCGAGAACCGCCCGCGCGATCGCGACACGGGGGGCGTCGACGCGGGGGCTCGCGCGACGAAGGACGCAGAAGGGAACGCGTGCGTCGCGGGCGTCGGCCGCATGCACGCGGCGGGCGAAACGCGCGCGCGATACTGAGAGCGAGGTGGCTGCGGCGCGAGGCTTCGCGCCCTCGGAGCCGACTCCGCATAGGCCGCCAGCTGGCAAAGTGTGATTCACAGGGGATTTCTCGGCGCCATGAATAAATTCACGCGGAGAGGTCGCTTCCCTCGGCCTCGCGCCGACCAGAGCGGTTCGCGCGCCGCGGCGAGCCTCTCTCGGTCGAAATCGCGCGTGCGAGAAGCATTACGCGCCAACACGCGCATGCGTTCCGAGTCCCACAAGCGCGCGAGCGCGCCCGCGGCTGCTGACTCCGGAGACAAGCGCGCAAGGGCCACTGCAAAATCGGCGCCCACCGCCGCCGCCGACGAAACGCATCCTGGCGACGCCGGCTCGCTCGCCGCGTTTCGGAAGTGGTGCGTCGACCGCGGGTTCGTGCTGCACGCCGCTCTCGAGCTGCGCGACGTGACGCCCCGTGGCTCGACGCGCGTGAGCAACGCCGTGTTCGCGTCCGCGGACGTGTGCGTCGGCGACGTGCTCGTCGAGATCCCGAAGGCGTGGTGCTTGACCCCCCGCACGGGCTCCGTGTCGCTGGCTGTTCCGGAAGACGACCTCGAGGACCTGGACGAGGCGGCGCTCATCCTGGCGGTAATGTACGAACGCGCGAAGGGCGAGGCGTCCGCGTGGTGGCCGTACTTCCGGCGGCTGCCCGCGGACCACGAGCCCATCCCGACGCTGTGGAGCGAGGAGGACAAAAAACACCTCGCCGGCACGGACGTCGCGGCGCGGCTGAAGAGCGACGCGGCCGCGCTGCGCGCGGACCACGCGCGGATCATGGACGTGTGCCGAAAACGCGCCGACAGACTCGTCGCGTTTTTTCCGGACGGAAACCTTGCGCCGTTGAGTGAAGTGTCGCGCGCGCGCGCGCGCGACGACGACGACGCGAAGGACGCCGAGACGGACGCCGAGATGGACGCCGAGTCGGACGGAGACGCCGTTTCCGACGGCGGAATACTTTTTCCCGACGCGTCATCAGACGACTCAGACGCGGAGGCTCCTCCGCCGCCGGAAGTCGAGGACGGCCCGTTCGGCTTCCGCGCGTTCCTCGCCGCGGCGTCGCTCGTGGCGTCTCGCGCGTTTCACGTCGACGACGCGACCGGCCAGGGTCTCGTTCCCGTCGCCGACCTGTTCAACCACGCGGGGGGGGGGAAGGAGCACGCGCACTTCGAAGGCGGCGAGGCGGACGACGCGCGCGAGAGTCTGGAGAGTCTGGACTCCGAGAGCGACGACGCGCGCGTCGAGGCGGAGATGACGAGGCTCGAGCGAGACGACCCGACCGGCGCGACCGCGTTCGAGGCGTTCGAGGCGCTCGAAAGGGAAGGGCGGACGAAACCGGTTTCGATTCCGGCGACGTACGGCGATCGAGACGAGGACGTTTCAAACCCGAACGCGGAGTTTAGCGGAGCCGCGTCGGCGGCGACGGAAACGTCGGCGCGCGGAGCCGAGTCCGACACGCTTCGGCTCGTCGCAGTGGCCGCCGCGCGGCGCGGCGACGAGCTGTTCAACACGTTCGGCGACCACGGCAACGCGCTGCTGCTGCACAAGTACGGGTTTGTCGAGTGGACGAACGCCGCGAGCGGATCCGGCGGCGTCGCCATCTCCGCGAAGCAGCTCCGCGACCTGCTCGGATCGAGCGAGGCGTACTACCGAGCCTTCGCCGCGCTCGAGGGTTTGGGGGGCTTCGCCGAGTCGAGCGACGACGAGGAACACGAGCGACACGACGAGGCGGACGAGCGGAACGACGAAAGGAACGAGGCGGACGAGGCTTCCGCCGCGCCTTGGGAGTCCGCCGCGGACGCCGATGCCGCGGGCGCGGCGGCGGCTCGCGCCGCGGGCTGGTCCGGCGGTAAATACGAGTTGAGCAAATCCGGGGAGCTCTCCCGAGACTTGCTTTTGGTACTGGCCGTCGCGCTGGCGGACGGCGACGAGGACGACGCGTTTTTTCGGAACACCGGGTTGCCTCCCGGGCTCGAGACGCGCGACGACGCCGCGTTGCTGCGTCAGCCGGGCGTCGCGGAAGCCGCGCTCGCGGTCATCAAGACGAGGCTGGCGGCGTTGCCGCGGGGCTCGGTCGACGGCGACCTGGAGAAGGCGCGGGAACTGGCGCGTCGCGTGCGCGGAAACGATGCTTCGGGCGCCGCTCCGAACGGCGTGGCGGGCGTACCCGCGGCGCTCGTGCTTCGCGCCGACGAGCGCGCGACGTGCGAAAAGGCGTTGGCGCGTCTGGTCGCGCGGTTGCGGCGCGACGCCTCGGACGACGCCGAAGTCGACGCCGAAGACGAACCGCCGAACGACTCGCGACTGTCGGACGTCGTGCCCCTGCAGGACACGCCGTACGGCGCCGTGGTGTACCTCCCGAAGCGCGACAGCTTCGCGGGAAAGAGGGAAAGGAAACCGTGATATCCTATTATGTCGTTTTCGTTTTCCGAGCCGCGAGAAGTACAGGTCGTAGGATAGCTGCGCGAGATGGCGTTCGTCGTCAAAAGTCGTAGGGCAGCGGCGCGCCCCCTTTCGCTTCCTCGGCTTCCCTGACCAGAACGAACGTCGTGCCTTTGTTCCCCTTCGAGATGCGCACGTCCTCGCTGAGGTAGGTCGTTTCCAGCCACCCCTTCGCCTCGTCCCCGAGCAGCGCGAAAGGCACCGGATACGGCACGCGCGCGGGTCGAGTGCCGGGCAGACGGATGCCGAACGGGCCCGTCTCGAGCTCGAAGTACGCCAGGTCGAAGGCGAAGTCGACGCGCGTGCGCGCGTCTCCGTCCGTCGGGACGCTGGCTTTCGCCGAGAGCCGTAAGTAGTTCCCGTTTCCGAACTGGACGATTTGGTCCACGCGTGCGTCGGCGTCTGGTCCGGCGCTCGAGGAACGCGGCGCGCCGGTTCCGGGGTCGCGCAGGCGGATGGCTTGCTGGATCGTGAACGCCTCGAGCGACGTGACCGTCCTCTGGATCGGGGACGAAGATGCGCTCAGAGCGTTCGCGTCGGAAAGAAACCCGGCGTCGTCACTCGTCAGTCTGCTCGCGGCCTCGTCGCCGAAGAGACCGGCGAACAGACCCTCGAGGCCGGGCTTCGTGCCGTCCACGCGAGATCCCAGCGGGTTTCGCGCGTCGAAACGCGACTTGGACGTGTACAACAAGCGCCACGTGCCTTCGATCTCGGGCCGCGACGCGGGGTCGCTCAAGCCCCCGCCGCTCGTCTCAAGAACGGACACCGCGTCCGCGATCGCGCGCTCGTCCGCCTCGGACGCGCCCGCGCCGCGGCCGGACACCGCGCGGAGCCGGGCGAGCAACACAGCCTCCGCGTCCGCGGTCGCGGGAAAAGGCACCGTCTCGGAAGACGCGGCCGACGACTCGGGGTCGTTCGTGGCGGCGGGCGCGCGGGGCGCGCGCGCGCGCGACGAGCGCGACGCGAGGCGCGGGCCTCGCCCTCCCTCCGCGGCGGGTGGGCGGACCGCGACGTGTGCGAGCGCGCGCGACATGAGTGGCGGGCCGCGCTCCCGATAGGCAATGGGTCTGTCGAGAGGAGACTGAGAGCAGATTGTGACGGAAATCGTGATTCGGGAGGGCGAGTCCACGCATCGAACGTCGTTGTCTCTCACGCGAAAACGAGAGCGCGCGCGTCTGGCGTCTCGCGTCGCCTCTGCGTTTTTCTAGAGGCGACGTCGTTTTTTCTCACCGCTCACCACGGCCCGACGTCGTTGGCGGCGTTGATCATCACCGATGGCACGAACGCGACGAACGCGCACGTCCCGAACGCCGCCGCGGCGGCGCCGCGATCGCACCAAGGACGCCCTACGCCGTCGCAGTACCCCGCGCCGAGGTCGTTCGCTCCGGAGAGGAACCCGAACGTCGCCGCCGCCGAGACGAGGGTCAGGAAACACAGCGTCGAGTCGCCCACGAACGCCAGCCTTGGCACGCCGAGCGAGCCCATGCGCCGCAGCGTCTGCGCGGTGGTCACGTCGCTCGTCTTCGCGGCGATCTCTCGTCCCAGTCGAACTTTGCCGAGGCATAGCAGGTCGCCGAAGAAAAAGAAGATCGCCCAGACGAACGCGGCGGCGTCGGCGACGACGAGGAACTCGAGGCTCGCGAAGTGCGTGAACGATCGGCCGGGAAGGCACATTGAGCGCGGCGGGAGGTGCACGGCTTTGGCGTCGGTGCCTGCGGCGACGTCGGTGGCGTTCGATACGACGCTCGCGCGCTCGACGCAGTCGGTTGCGTCGTGCTTCATGGACGCGGCGACGGCGAAGGCGAGCAGCGCGAAGACCGCCTGGGGGACCCGCACCGCCACGGGGACCCAGGCGACGAGCGGGCGGAGCCGCGACGGCACGCCGCGGCCGAACGGGAACGATTTGCGTCCGGCTTCGCCCAGGAACAGGGACCGCATCCAGCCCGGCTCCTCGTCGCGGTCGGCGAGGGCGTCTCGCGAGGCTCTCGGAGCTTGTGGCGCCCGCTCGGAAACCTCGAACCAGCCTTCCGGGGGAGGCGTCGCTTCCGGCTGTGCCGTCCTCTCCCCTTCCCACTTCTCCGCCTCGCGCGACGCCGTGACCGTCGCGGGCCTGGGGTCAGGGAGGTACGGCGGACTCGGGGCGGGGACGGGGCTCGGGGCGCGTCCGTTCGATCCGCCAGAGTGGCGCTCGCGCTCGCGGTGTCGCTCTGGGGTTTCGGGGCTCGATACTTTACCCTTCTCGGAAGAGCCCTCGCCTCGTCCATCGGTCGTCGGAGGCGCGCTGCTTGACCTGAAGGCGTCCTCGCGCGAGGAAGCCTCGAGCCGGTCGATGTGCTCGCGCACGCGGGGCGTGTCGTCCGAGGCGGGCAGCATGGGGAAGTGGCGCGCGCCCGGGCGTCTGCCGAAAGGTATGAGGAAGAGAAAGAAACGTCGGACGCCACGACTGGACGATGGGAAGGAGTGTTTTTCAGACGTGTCCGGAGTTGAATGCTGAGTGGTCGTATTTACGCCGTCGTCGCCATGACCGGCCCGTTCGTCCTCTCCACCGCCCGCGCGGTCCCCGGCGGCCCTTCCAGCACGATGAACGCCAGCAACTTGATCGCGACTCCGCTGTCGATGACGTCGGATCCCTCGTGATCGGGTGACACGCCCGTCTCCAGGATGCCGGCTTGCAACAGCGTGTAGAAATCCGGCGTGTGCACGATGGCCAACGACTCCTTCGCGAACGTGTCGATCGCGGTTTTGTC
>MDSV01013876.1_pt1 | contig 20549 bp, 25 predicted proteins | sample 810851 | NCBI WGS metagenome assembly MDSV01 (sample SAMN05326640, study PRJNA326480) | marine metagenome | isolation source: seawater | place: Atlantic Ocean: North East | collected 2012 | reverse complement strand
TAATAAATCAGTAACATTATTATTCATAATCTGGTTATTTCTCTAAAATAATTTATATTACAATAATGATGTCGACTTCTTCAAAAGAAAATACTCATGAAATATTCGAGGATATAAAATCAAATTTAACGAGAGGTGTTAAAGATCGAAAACATGCCTTTCATAATCCGGTATTTTGCAATGTTGATCAAGGTGGAGGGGTGGATTCTAGGATAGTCGTTTTACGGAAATTTGATCCCATTAATATGATACTAAATTTTCACACTGACTATAGATCGCCTAAAGTTAGTAATTTAAAAAAAAATAATAAATCCATGTTTGTTTTTTATGATCATAAATTAAAAATTCAAATGAGAATTAAAACAACATCTTTACTTAATTATCAAAATGAAATAGCAAAAGAGATGTGGGGGAAAACAAGATTATTAAGTAGGAAATGTTATTTAACTTCTAAAGATCCAAGTTCATTAACATCTTTGCCCGAGGATGGAATCCCTGAACATCTTACTGGCAAAGAACCTGAATTTGAAGAAAGCGAAAAAGGTTATAAAAATTTTGCCGTTATTGAAAATAAAATTAATGAAATAGATTGGTTGTATTTAGAAATTTCTGGTCATAGAAGATTAAATCTCGTTTTTAAAAATAATAAACCTGAGTATCAATGGTTAATACCTTAATATAATTTAAAATTATCAATAATTCTTATTTCATCAATATAAAGAGCTAAAAATAACCTGGCATTGGAGTAATCATCAGTAATTTTTAAATTTTCTTCATCTCTTATTTCAAAATAATCTGTTTTATTAATATTAATTTTTGAAAGATTTTTATTAAATTCTTCTAATTCGATTTTAGTATTTCTTTGTTTTATTATATCTATTAATTTTGCTATTTTATTTGCTAAATTTTTGAAAACTTCTAATTGATCATTATTGAATTTTGAATTTCTAGAGGATAAACTCATACCAAATTTATCTCTTACTGATGAGCATGAAATAATATTAATTTTATGATGTTTTATTTTTACTAACTCTTTAATATATTTTACTTGTTGAAAATCTTTTTCGCCAAAATAACTATTATTTGGTTTTATAATATTAAAGAAAGTATCAACGACTGTAGTAACTCCATCAAAATGACCTGGTCTAAATTTATCACAGAGAATATCTCTATATTTTATGATAGATTTTTCTTTTAACAAACCATTAGGATAAATATCATTAATTTTTGGAATATATAATAAATCGCATTTTAAAGATTCCAACTTTTCAATATCTTCTTCAAGTGTTTGTGGATAGGAAGTGTAATCATTTTCATTATTAAATTGTAATGGGTTAATAAAAATGGTTGATAAGACAAAATCGTTTGTCTTTTGAGCTTCTTTAATTAGTGATAGATGCCCTTGATGAATATTACCCATTGTGAGCACAAGACCAATTAATTTTCTAGAATCTTTTACTTCCTGTAAAATACTGTCTAATTCATGAATTTTTGTTATAATTTTCATTAAAATTTAAGTAAATAATTGACTTATATATTATGAATTCGTATTAGGCCCAGAGATTTATTATGAAACGTACTTATCAACCATCTAGAATAATAAGAAAAAGAAGGCATGGTTTTAGAGCCAGAATGGCCACTAAAGCTGGTCGTCAAATTATAAATAGACGTCGTGCAAAAGGAAGAGCTCAACTAAGTGCTTAAAAGGCCTTATGGCCCACAAACTGTTTACAATTAAGAAAAGATCAACGTTCGTGATGATACGAAATCAGGGATCATTTATAAAAGGAAAAAATATTAATATACAGGTTTTACATAATCAAAACCTAGAAAAATCTATAGGCATAGGATACACAGCATCAAAAAAAATTGGAAATGCTGTAAAAAGAAATAAAGCAAAAAGAATAATGAGGGAATTAGCTAGAAAAATAATTATTAATTGTAAAATAAATTCTTATTATGTGTTAATAGCTAAACCGTCTTTGCTAGACGAAAAATTTAATAATTTAGTAATTGAGCTTGAAGAAAAAATAAATGATTAATAGAATTATTACATATCCCATAATAGCATGTATTAAAATTTATCAATTATTTATATCACCTATTATTGGTCAAAATTGTAGATACCTTCCTACTTGCTCAGAATATACTATTGAGTGTTTAAAAAAATTTGGAATAATTAAAGGATTTTTTTTATCAATAAAAAGAATATCTAGATGTCATCCTTTGGGTAGTCATGGATATGATCCGGTTCCTAATAAATTAGAAGAAAAATAATGAACGAACAAAAAAATTTATATTTGGCAATTGGAATTTCCATAGCAATAATTATTTTTTTCCAAATACTATTACCTACACAACCAATTCAACCTCCAACACTTGAACAAAATGAAACATTGGAACCCGCAACTTCGATTGATGGACAAACTAGCCAATTGGTTGAAGAAATAAAATCAAGAGATGATGTTATAAATACAACCAAAAGAGTTTCTTTTAAAAATTCATCAATCCAAGGATCAATTAACTTAAATGGAGCAATAATTGATGATCTAATTTTATCAAAATATAAAACTAGCCTTGAATCTAACTCTGATAATATTCAATTATTATTGCCAGATGGAACATCAAATCCTTATTACATAGAAACTGGTTGGAAAGAACTAAAAGGTACAAATATTGATCTACCAAACTTAGAAACAGAATGGGAAAGTGATAGTTTAAATTTAACTCCAACAAATCCAGTGTCTTTAACTTGGTCAAATAACCAAAATGTAACTTTTAAGATTAATTATTCAATTGATGATGAATATATGTTTTCCATTACACAAGAAATTATTAACAATAGTAATAACTCAATAGAAGTATTTCCTTACCGATTAATAAAAAGGATTAATACCCCTGATACGATAAACTTTTTTATTCTTCATGAAGGATTAATTAGCCTTGTAAATGATGAACTTTTAGAAAAAAATTATGATGATATAGCTGAAGATTGTTCTTCTTCATTACAAACTAAAAAATCTTTTTGTGATAATAAATCTCAAGGTGGCTGGTTAGGGTTTACGGATAAATATTGGATGTCAGCATTAATTCCAGATTCAGATCAATCAATAAACATAAATTATCGTCATGCTAATAATGGAAGAGATAGTTACAGAGCAGGATACGTTGGTCAAATTTACAATATCACACCAAATAATAGCCTAAGTTACGGTGGAAAGTTATTTGTAGGTGCAAAGAAACTCAACGTTTTAAGTGCTTATGACGAAAAATTATCTATCCCAAGATTTACTGATGCAATTGATTGGGGCTGGTTTAGTTTCTTAACAAAACCAGTTTCATATGCAATAAATTGGTTTTATAGTTATGCAGGTAATTTTGGTTTAGCGATAATTGCTTTCACGATTTTAATGCGACTAATACTTTTTCCATTAGCGCAGGCATCTTTCAAATCAATGGCAAAAATGAAAAAATTACAGCCAGATATGCAAAGGTTAAAAGAAACATATCCTAATGATAGGCAGAAAATGCAGCAAGAACTTATGGCTTTATATAAGAAAGAAGGTGCAAATCCTGTTGCAGGTTGTTTACCTATACTAGTACAAATACCCATTTTCTTTTCACTTTATAAAGTTTTATTTGTAACTATCGAAATGTATCATGCTCCATTCTATGGTTGGATACATGATCTTTCAGCACCAGATCCACTAGGCTTGATGACACTATTTGGAATAATTCCATGGGATGTTCCACCATTATTATCAATTATTGATATTGGTATTCTTCCAATATTTATGGGTTTTACAATGTGGCTTCAGCAAAAATTGAATCCTGCTCCAGCAGACCCGACTCAAGCAAAAATTTTTGCCCTATTACCTTTTGTATTTACTTTTGTTTTAGCAGGTTTTGCTGCTGGTCTTGTTCTATACTGGTCTGTAAATAATATTTTATCCATAGCTCAACAATGGTTCATTCAAAGAAGAATCTTAGCCAAAGATGGCTAATACAAATAAAAACTTAAATAATTTTTTTAATGAGAATAATTTTCTAGGTTCTTTTAATTCTTATTTAGATATTCCTTATTCGGAAATAAAAAAAGAATGTTGTTTCATTGGCAGATCCAATGTTGGTAAATCTAGCTTATTAAATGCTGTTACAAAAACAAAAAAACTAGCTAAAACAAGTAAAACACCTGGAAGAACTCAATCTATAAATGTTTTTGAAATAAATAAAAAAATAAATATAATTGATTTACCAGGTTACGGTTTTGCTAAAGTCTCAAAAGTTATTAGAGAAAAACTAATAATTTTAATTGAGGATTATATTGAGCATAGAGAAAAATTAAATCATGTATTTTTGTTAATTGATGCAAAAGTTGGAATTAAGAATTCTGATATAGATATGCTAGACTTTTTAAATAATTGCTCAAAAAAATTTTCAATAGTGTTAACAAAAATAGATAAAATATCTTCTAATCATATAAACTTTCAAAAAAAATCTATATTGAGTCTTATGAATAATTATAAAAAAACATTTCAAGATATTTATTTATCTGAAACTAAAAAAAATAATGGTATTAGTGAAATACAAAAAATAATATATGAGTTATCACAAATATAATGAAATTTGATTTCTTATCTGAAAGCGACCAGGCTTATTTTATACATAAGGCATCAACACTTGTTGAAGCACTTCCTTATATACGGCAACACAGTGGTGATATAATTGTAATAAAATATGGTGGACATGCAATGGGTGATAAAAAACTTTCTTCTAGCTTTGCAAAAGATATAGGTCTTCTTAAAGAAATAGGGGTATCACCTGTTATTGTTCATGGTGGTGGACCACAAATTGGCGAAAGATTAAAGAGTAAAAAAATCTCTTCAAAATTTGTAGAAGGCTTAAGGGTAACTGATATTGAAACAATAAAAATAGTAGAAGAAGTTTTATCAAAAGATATTAATAAAGAAATTGTAAATTCTATATCTGCCACAGGAGGAAAAGCTGTTGGCTTATCTGGAAATATAAATAATTTAATTAGTGCAACAAAATTGAATGTTGAACTAAAAGACAGTGATTCAAATATAGAGAAAATTGTTGATATAGGATTTGTTGGTAAACCAACAAATTTCAAAAGTGAAGTTATCTTAGATCATATAAATAATGGTGAAATTCCAGTTATAGCTCCACTTGGAATTGATGAAGATAAATTTATATACAATATAAATGCTGATACGGCTGCTGGATTTATTGCAGGTAAACTTAAAGCAAGCAAATTGTTGTTATTAACAGATATATCAGGAATTTTAGATAATGATAAAAAACTTATATCATCTCTAAATTTATCAGAGGCTAAAAAAATAATTACAAAAGATTTTATTTCAGGTGGAATGAATCCAAAAATAAAAACATGTATTGAAGCTATGAAACAAGGTGTTCAAAAATCAACAATATTAGATGGTAGGATCCCACATTCAGTTATACTAGAATTATTTACTGAACATGGTATTGGAACACAAATAATATCTGATTAAATGAAATTAAAAGAAAAAATAAATACATGGATTTTTGACTTAGATAATACTCTGTATTCTGCAGATAGTGGAATTTTTCAACAAGTTCATAATTTAATGGGAGAGTTTATTTCAAAAAATTTAAATATGGACTTGCCTGAAGCAAAAAAACTTCAATCAAAGTATTATAAACAACATGGAACTACACTTAGGGGAATGATGGATAATCATAGTATTGATCCAGATCATTTTTTAGATGAGGTTCATAAATTAGATTATTCAATTGTTGGTCCTAACAAAATGCTTAATGAACAATTACATAAGCTTGAAGGTAGAAAAATTATTTATACTAATGCAAATAAAAAACATGCTTTAGATGTTCTTATCAGAATAAATTTAGAAAATTTTTTTGATGAAATATTTGATATAAAAATGGCAAACTATATTCCCAAACCTGAAATAAAACCCTATGAACAAATTATTGATTTATTTAATATAGAACCAGACACTTCAGCAATGTTTGATGATATAGCAAAAAATCTTGTACCAGCTAAAAAAGTTAATTTTACTTCTGTTTGGATTGATGCCGGTTATGAAAACTTTAGTGATGATATTAAAGCGTCAAAAGAATATCTTGATTTTCAAACAAGGGATTTGAGTTTATTTTTAAAAGATGTAAATGAAGGAAAAATATGAGTGATTTAGAAAATATAATTAATAATGCCTTTGATGATAGAGAAAATATTAATGTAAAGACAAGTGGTGAAATACGTAATGCAGTCACTAATACACTTAATCAATTAGATAGTGGAACAATTAGAGTTTGTGAAAAGGTAAATAATGAATGGACTGTTAACCAATGGATTAAAAAGGCAATTTTATTAAGTTTTAGACTAAATGATAATGATATTGTTAAGGCTTCTCATGCTACTTGGTTTGATAAAGTAGAGAGTAAAACTGCAAATTGGACTAAAGATGATCATCTAAAAGCTGGATTTAGATATGTTCCTGATGCAGTCGTAAGAAAATCTGCTTTTATCGCAAAAGGAGTAATATTGATGCCTTCTTTTGTAAATTTAGGAGCCTATGTCGATGAAGGTACAATGGTCGATACATGGGCAACTGTTGGTTCTTGTGCTCAAATTGGAAAGAACTGCCATATTTCTGGTGGTGCAGGAATCGGGGGTGTGTTGGAACCTTTACAAGCCAATCCTGTAATCATTGAAGATAATTGCTTTATTGGAGCAAGAAGTGAAGTTGCTGAAGGTGTTATTGTTGGAGAAGGAGCTGTACTATCAATGGGTGTATTTATTGGTGCTTCAACAAAAATAGTTGATCGTGAAACAGGTGAAATTCATATGGGAAAAGTTCCCCCTTATTCAGTTGTTGTACCAGGTTCTCTTCCTGGCAAGAAAAGTGACGGTAGTTTAAACCCTTCATTATACTGTGTAGTAATTGTAAAAAAAGTTGATGAGAAAACTCGAAGCAAAACTTCAATTAATGATTTGTTAAGAGATTAATGTCAGATACTAACTTTGATCCTATAAAACTCACCCAATCCTTAGTTAAGTGTGCAAGTGTTACTCCTAAAGATGATGGTGCTTTAGATATAGTAAAAAAACACTTAAGTGAATTAGGATTTGAATGCCATGATCTAAAATTCTCTGGCGACAATTCATATGAAGTAAATAATTTGTTTGCAACTATTGGAAATGAAGGCAAACATTTAGCATATGCTGGGCACACGGATGTTGTTCCGGCAGGAAATGAAGAGTCATGGAAATTTCCTCCTTTTTCAGGAACAATTGAAGGTGACAAACTTTATGGAAGAGGAAGCGAAGATATGAAAAGTAGTGTTGCATCTTTTATAAGCGCTACTAAAAGATTTATTGATAAATATAAAAAATTACCCGGCAAAATATCTTTCATAATTACTGGTGATGAAGAAAGAGATGCTGTTAATGGTACTCCAAAAATTTTGGAATGGTCAGCAAAAAATAATTATAAGTTTGATCATTGCCTTGTTGGTGAACCAACATCAAATAAAGAAATTGGAGATAAGATTAAAATAGGTAGAAGAGGATCAATTAGTTTTTTTCTTCAAGTAAGAGGAATTCAAGGGCACACTGCAAATTCTCATTTGGCTGAAAATTCAGCTCATCATTTAGTTAGTTTACTAAACAGTATTCTTGAAAAACCTTTAGATGAAGGAAATGAAAATTTTTTAGCATCATCAGTTCAAATTGCTACTATGGATATAGGCAATACAGCTCAGAATGTTATTCCAGAAATAGCGAAAGCAACAATTAATATTAGATTTAATGATATTCATTCATCTGACTCTATAATTCAATGGATGGATACCAAAATAGAAAAAATATTTTCAAAATTAGAAAACGCTAGTTGTACATATACATTTGATGCTAATGCTGAATCTTTTATTAATAAACCTGGATATATGTGTGAGTTAATTGCAAAATCTGTCTCTGAAGTAACCGGAAGAAATAGCAATCCTGAACATGCGACTGATGGTGGAACTTCAGATGCAAGATATATTAAAAATTATTGTGAAGTTGTTGAATTAGGTATTATAAATCAATCTCTTCATAAAGTTGATGAATTTGTTTATACAAAAGATATTATAGAATTAGAAAAAATTTATTTTCAAATTATAGAAAATTATTTTAATTCAGATTAGTAAACTAATATCCTTTATTTAAATCTACATCAGATTTAATTTTTTTTGTTTTTTTATATTTCAAATATTTTTCATAAATTAAATCTATCGCAGAGTCTATCTGAGTAATACTTGCAATATGTGGCGTAATATTAACATTTGGTAGTGACCAAAGAAAACTTTTTTTAGAAAGAGGTTCATCTTGGAAAACATCTAGAGAAGCGTAAAAGGATTTATTTTTTTTTAAGTATTTAACTAAATCATTTTCATTTACGGTAGAGCCTCTACCTATACTAATAAATAAAGATTTTTTTTTCATAAAAGACAAAACATTAGAATTTATAAAATTTGTTGTAGCATTAGTATTTGGAAGTATATTAATTAATATATCAGATGATTTTACAAATTTATTCAATTGATTACCGTAATACATTTTAAAATGTGAGTTTTTCAATTGATTTTTTTTATAACCAATTATTTTATAATTATTTTTTTTAAGAGAATTGGCAACAATAGATCCTAGATAACCAAAGCCAAGTATACCAACAGTTAAATCCTTATTAAATTTAGGTAATATTTCTTTGATCCATATTTTTTTATTCTGAGCAATTTTGTATTGATTGATTCCTACCTGATAATTTAATATTTGAGATAAAACATAATAGTACATTAACTCACCCATTAATGGATCTTTTATTCTTACAATTGGTGTTGCTTTATAATCATTTAACCTCAAAATATGATCAACGCCTGCACCTAAGGAAAAAATAATTTTTAACTTGGGTAGTTTTGTTAATATATCCTGAGGCAAATTCCATACAATAGCTATATCAACTTCATTAAACTTATCAGTATCATATATTGAAATAATTTTTTTATTTTTAAATCTTCGTTTTATTTTTGTTATCCATTTGGAAGAATTTTTAAAAGTACAATGAAATAATATACTCATATTACTTTGATTATATAGATATTAAATTTGAATATTTTCTTACTTGATTGCTCCAGTGCAAATCATTTAATGCTCTATTTTTTGCATTATCACCTAACAATTTCCTTTTATCTTTATTTTGAATTAAATCACGAATACTAATTTCTAAATCTTTTAGATCATCTATGATTAAGCCTGTTTCATTATGTAATACTGCTTCATTTGTTCCACCTATATTTGATGCAATTGATGGAATGCCAAATAGAGCTGCCTCTAAGTAAGAAATACCAAATCCCTCAATAGATAATTTATTTGTTTCATCAAGAGTTGGCATAACCATTAAATCAGTTTTATTAAAAATATATTTTTTTTGTTCATCACTTACTGCACCAATAAAGATTACATTATCGGAAATATTCAAAGAATTTACAATAGATTTAAGATGATTTTTTTCCTCACCTTCACCTGCAACAATATAACGAATATTAGGATATTGTTTTTTTAAATTACTTATAGCTTGTAAAGTATGCTCATGGCCTTTTCTTTTCTCAAGGCGTGCTAGAGTAAGTAAAGTAGGAGTGCCATCAATTAATTTTACTTCTTCTTCTATAATATCATCAAAATATGAAACACCTGGATATATAACTTCAATATTTTTAAGTTCAGGATTTATTTTTTGAATTAATTTTTTTGTAAATTCTGAATTAGAAACAATTTTATTAATATTATTGAAGCAATTTAATATTCTTTTATGATGCCTATTATTTTTAATTATAACCTCATTCCCATGAGCTAAGCAAATAAATGGTAAATTTTTATTTTTAAATTTTTGTAATGGAATTTCAAGACTTTTCCAGCTATCACAAATAATAGCTTTTACATTTTTAAAATTAATAATCTTTTCTAGTTCTTTGACTTTATTTCTTTTTCTAAAATATTTAATACCGCCAAATCGTCTTACTAAAAAATTATTTTTACATTTATTGTCAATTAATGCATCTTTAATTAGATTATGCTGATCAGCAAGAACAATAACTTTATTATCTTTACTTAGAAAGTAGCTTAAATTAAACATTAAATTTTCAATTCCACCAATTCTAGATGGAAAACATTGTGTAAGAATTACTATCATTTTTATTTTAATAATATTTTAACTTATTTTATAGATATAAGAAAGAAAACGAAATCTCAATCTGTTAAAGATTTACAATGGTTCTGTTACGTCTTTTAACCACTTTTTTTCTTTATCATTCATGTAAGTATTTAATTTATCATATACATTAGTATGATATTTATTAAACCAATCTATTTCTTCTTTATCTAAAAGGTCTTTTTTAACTAAATCTCTATCAATGGGGCACCAAGATAAATTTTCAAAAAAAAGTAAATCATCTGATTTTTCTCTTACTAAAATTAAATTTTCTATTCTAATTCCATATTCGTTAAGCTTATAATATCCAGGTTCATTTGAAAGAATCATGCCGGCGAATAATTCTACACTATCATACATAGATTTTTTGGCTATTCTCTGTGGCGATTCATGAACACTTAAAAAACTACCAATACCATGACCAGTTCCATGATCATAATCACAGTCAATTTCATTTAAACTTTCTCGTGCTAAATAATCAATATCAGTTCCTTTAGTACCTTTTTTAAAAATATGATTCGAAAGTGCAATATGACCTTTCAAAACACGAGTAAATCGATCTTTTTGTTCTTCAGTAGAGTTTCCTAAAATTATTGTACGCGTTATATCTGTTGTTCCATCATAATATTGAGCACCCGAATCAACTAAATAAATATTATTCATTTTAAATTTAGTATTACTTTCTTCATCTACTCTATAGTGAGGTAAAGCAGCATTTTTTGCAAATGCAGAAATAGTATCGAAAGATAAAGAATGAAAAAATTCGTTATCCACTCTAAGACTTTTTAAATAATTAGATGCTAAAATTTCATTAGCATTATTGATATTAATTTCATTTTTTAACCAATAGATAAAGCGCGTTACACTAACACCATCTCTTAAATTAGCATTAAAAGCTCCTTTCTGCTCAACTTGATTTTTAATTGCTTTAGATAAAATACAAGGATTTATTATATCTTTATATTGGATATTATTTTTATCTAAAAGAGTTAAAAAATAATAAGTTGTTGTTGAAAAATCTAGACCAACAAGCTCACTTTTAATTATATCAGAAAATATATTTTTAATATTTTCAATTGAGTTGATATTAATATTTTTTTTTAATTCATATTTTAGTTGGGCATTAATTTTTTTTTGATTGATGTATAAAGATGGTTTTTTATTTTTGGAAATTAATAAATATGCATATACAAGTGGAGTATATAAAATATCATCTGCTCTTATATTTAATAACCATGCAATATTATCTAAACCTGTAACTAAATAATGATCAATATTTTTTTCTTTGAATATGTTTTTAAAATCAATTAATTTTTTAACTCTATTCTCTCCTGCATATTTTACAGAGTGATCAAATATGTTAGAGTATTTTGTGGTAGGTTTATTTTTCCATATTGAGTCAATAATATTTGACCCTAAAAATTTAATATTTGAAGATGTGTTTAATATATAATCTTGAATTTTTTGAATTTCTATAATTGAGTGTAATTTAGGGTCGACAGCAATTGTACAACTATTTCTTGAAACATGCATTTTGATATCTTCCCAAAAAAATTTTAAATGTTTTGATTTAATTTCATTTTCATTAATTTGTTTTTTAGCTTGAAAAGTATAACGTCCATCGACATACAGGTATGCTTCATTTTGAAGAACTATTGCTTTACCTGCCGAGCCTGAAAAATTGGTTATAAATTGCAATCTTTCTGCATAAGGAGAAATATATTCATTTAAAAATTCATCACTTCGATTAACTATAAGAATATCAATTTTTTTATCTTTCAACTTTGATTGTAAATTAAATAAATTAGATATTTCAGTCATAGAGAACTAAATAAATTTAAATCAATATTACCACCAGATATCATCACAACAACTTTTTTATTTTTTATTTTAATTTTTTTATTTAATAATGCTGCAGCTGCTACAGCTCCACCAGGTTCAGCAATTATTTTTAAGTGTTCTGATAGAAAAATTATAGTTTTTTTTACTTCCTCATCAGAAACACTAATGCCACCATCAATATTTTTTAAATTAATTGGAAAAGTAATATCTCCTGGTTTTGGTGCAAGTAATGCGTCACAAATTGATTTTGTATTAGAGGAATTTTTAGTAATTTTTTTTTTTTCTAGAGATATTTTGGTATCATCAAAACCATTTGGCTCAACTGAATATGATTTTAAATTTGAAAATTTATGTTTAAGATAAGTTGAAGTACCAGCAATTAGGCCTCCCCCTCCACAACAACAAAGATATATATCAGGTGTTACAGATAATTTTTTTAAATCTTCTACTATCTCGATAGCAGCTGTACCTTGACCTGAAATAATATCAATATCATCATATGGTTTAATTAATAATCTATTCTCTCTTTCTTTTATATCATTTCCTATTTGTTCTCTACTTTCAAAAAATGCATCGTACAAAATTATATCAGCCCCATATTCTTTTGTATTTTCAATTTTTATTTTGGGAGCATTTTTTGGCATAATTATTTTAGCACTAATATTTTTTTGTAATGCAGCATAGGCAACCGCTTGTGCATGATTTCCTGAGGAATATGCTACCACTCCATTGTTAAACATGTCATTAGATAGTTTTGATATTTTATGAGTAGCACCTCTTAGTTTGAAAGATCCTGTATTTTGCAAATTTTCAAGTTTAAAATAAATTTCTGCGTCTAATATATTGTTAATATAATCATTACTTACAAGTGGTGTTTTTGTTATAGAGTCTTTAATTTTTTTGTAAGCAATTTCTATATCTTTAAAACTTATTGTCATATTTTTTTCTTATTTAATGGAATATATTAAAAAAGAATATATGTATAATAATATGGAACAGAATAATGTAACTTCTCCTTGTATAAGCGTTTGCAAAACAGATCCTTTAACTGGATTTTGCTATGGATGTGCTAGAACAAATGAAGAAAAAAATATTTGGAAAGATGAAAATACATCAAATGAGTGGAAAATCAAAAATCTTGATGATTTAAAAAATAGACTCTCTGATTGGCAATTAAAAGCTTTTCAAGAATCTTATAAATGTAAGGTTGAGACAGGCTTATCACTAATTAAAAAAAATTTATTAGAAAAAAATAAAAATTGAAATTTTATTCAGTTATTATTCTATATTTAATTTTTTGCTCAAATATTAATGCTAATGAATCAATGATTTTAGATGATCTTTCAAACCCAGGAGTTACGACTCAACAACAAAATTGGGCTTTTTTTACAGATGGTGTTATGGGTGGATTATCACAAGGTAAGGCGACTATTACAAATTTAGATGGTTTAGATTGTTATCATATGACAGGTAATGTAACGACAGAAAATAATGGTGGTTTTATTCAAATACGAAATCAACTAAAACCAACAATATCTACTAAAGAATATGAGGGTATTTATTTAAAAGTTTTTGGTAATGATGAAGATTATTCAATACATTTAAGAACTGCATTAACAATGGCTCCTTGGCAATATTATAAATTTAGTTTTAAAACTAATAGAGAGTGGAATGAAATTAGAGCTCCTTTTAAAGAGTTTAAAAAATCAAATGCTTATCAACCGTCCAATTTAATAGGTCAAAAAATTAAATCTATTGGTTTAGTTGCAGGTTTTAAAGATTTTACAGCAGACATTTGTTTGTCAGAAATAGGTTTTTACTAATATTCAACTTTTGTAAGATACAACCCATCCGCGGGTGCTGTAACACCTGCATACTCTCTTTGCTTTAGTGAAATGATTTCAGAAATAGGTTTTGAAATTTTACCCAAACCTATGTCTACTAATGTTCCTACCATAATTCTAACTTGAGAATGAAGAAAGGATTTAGCTGAAATAATAAAGTTAATTTCTTGTTCATTTTTTTTTACTTCAATTGAATTAATTGATTTAATTGCAGATTTTGACTGACAATTTATAGAACGAAAAGCTGATAAGTCATGCTTACCTAAAAAAAATTTAGATTGTTCTATTACTTTGTTTATATTAATAGTTTTGTGAACACACCAAAATCTATTGTTTTGTAAAGTTAAAGGCGGCCTTCTGTTAATAATTTTATATTCATACCACCTAAGTTTAGCCGAAAATCTTGCATTAAAATCAGTATCAGTTTTTTCAGTTGATAAAATAGCAACAGGATGAGGTCGTAAATAGTGATTAAGTCCATCTCGTATTGTATCTGTATCAATAAAATTTTCCAATTCAAAACTAGCTACTTGTCCTTTTGCATGAACACCGGCATCTGTTCTGCCCGCCCCAAAAATAGTAGTTTTTGAATTAGATAGTTTTTGAATTGATTCTTCAATTAGTTGTTGAACTGAAAGACCATTATCTTGTCGTTGCCAACCAACAAAATTAGTTCCTTCATATTCAATAGTGATTTTATAATTATACATTAATTATTTGATCAACTGTAAACTTGAAACCCCTCAAAAATTCTTCTTTTGTTATAATATTTTTTCCTTCTCTTTGTAATATTAGAGGTTCAATACTGCCATCTTCACATCCAATATCAAAATTACTATTTAAAATACTGGATACCTTTCCATTTGATATACCAATTTTTGCATCAATTATTTTAATTCTTTCATTATTTAAATAAAACCAAGCTCCAGGCTTCGGTGAATGTGATCTTATATGATTAATTATATTCTTAGCTGAATTGTTAAAATTTATTTTTCTATTTTCTGAAGTTATTTTATGCGCATAACTGGCTTTTTCTTCATTCTGATCAATCAATTCTATTTCATTATTAAAGATTTTTGGGATAGTTTTAATTAATAGTTTAGTCCCAATAGTTGTTAGAGAGTCACTGAGCTGCTGTTTATTAAAGTTTTCAGGAATAATAAATTTATCCTGGATAATTATTGGGCCAGCGTCTAGTTTTTCAACTAATTTAATTATTGAAATACCAGTTTCTTGATCGCCGCTCATCAATGCATATTCTATTGGTGCGGCACCTCTCCATTTTGGTAATATTGATACATGAATATTTATACAACCGTAATTTGGCAAATCTAGAATTATCTTAGGAAGTATTTTGCCATAAGCCATTACAATTATAAGATCTGGTTTAATTTTTTTTAAAAGATTTATTGTTTTAAAATCAAAATTTTCAGGATGATAAACATCAATTTTGTTTTTATCTGCTAATAAATGAATGGGGGATTTTGTTAATTTCATTCCTCTGTATTTTTTCTTTGGGGGCTGTGTAAAAACAGCATTTACTTTAATATTATTATTAATAAGTTCATTTAAATATTCTGCTGCGATAACAGGAGTACCCATAAAAATTATTTTTTTTTCTTTCATTAACTTTTTCTTTTTAAATATTTTTTTACTTTTTTAATCATCATATCTCTTTTTAAAGAAGAAAGATAATCTATAAATAATTTACCTGAAAGATGATCTATTTCATGCTGCAATATTCTTGATTCAACTCCATCAACTTCTTTTTTTATTAATTTATTTTTTTCATCCAAGTATTTTATTTTAATTTTTATTGGTCTTTGTATTTCAGCAAATTGTTCTGGCAAAGATAAACAGCCCTCTTCCATTATAACTGTTTCACTAGAATATGAAATAATTTCTGGATTAAATAAATTATAACTGGTTTCTTTTTTAGTTTCTTGATCGATAAAAAAAATTGTAACTATTTGCTTTAAAATACCTATTTGGTTAGCAGCTAAACCAACACCAGGGGCCTTTAGCATAATCTCATTCATTTTTTTTGCTATTTTTAATTCATGCTCTCCCACTTTATTAATTTTTTCAGCCTTTTGACGCAGAAATGGATTTGGAACATATAACAATTTATACATTGTAATTATGTAATTTTTTTTCTTGATTGAAACGCTGTGTTTAAAGTATTTTCATCAAGATAATGAACTTCTCCACCCATAGGTATGCCTTGGGCTAAACGAGTTACATTTAAATCTTGAAAATTTTCTAATTTATCAGCAATTACAAAAGATGTTGTTTGGCCTTCCATTGTTGTGCTCAAAGCAAGTATAATTTCTTTTGTTCCTTTAGTTGAAACTCTACTCAAAAGCTGCTTTAACTTAAGTTCATCAGTTCCAATTCCTTGTATTGCAGATAATGAGCCACCTAAAACGTGATATAATCCTCTATAGAAACCTATTTTTTCAAACGTCCATAAATCTGAAACATCTTCAACAACACAAATAGTGGATTTATCTCTAGACTTATTAGAGCAAATATTACATGGATTTTGCATATCTATATTTCCACATTCACTACACTCAATTACTTTTTCAAAAGAATGGTTAAGACTTTCAATTAAAGGAGATAAATTTTTATTTTTATTTTTTAATAAAAATAAAGCTATTCTCTGAGCAGATCGTCTTCCTACGCCTGGAAGTTTAGAAATATCATTTATTAGTTTATCTATTGGAGATTGCTCCATATACTAAAATGGTAATTTCATACCAGGCGGAAGTGGCAGACCGCCAGTAAGAGATTTCATTTCTTCTTGTGCAACTGTTTCACCTTTTTGCTTTGCATCATTTATTGCCGCTATAATTAAGTCTTCTAAAATTTCTTTTTCATCTTTTTGTAACAAACTATCATCAATATAAATTCTTTTAAACACACCTTTAGCTGTTGCAGTTACTTTAACCACGCCTCCGCCAGAAGTTCCCTCTACTTCTATTTCATTAAGTTTATCTTGTGCCTCTGCCATTTTTTTTTGTAATTGCTGGGCTTGTTTCATCATATTACCGAAATTAACCATTATTTCTCCTTTTTTATATTTGAGGTTATTATTTCTTCATTAGTATTTACATCTGTCAATTCTGTTATTGAGTGTATTCTACTTTCTGGAAATTCTTTTAAAATTTTTTTTACCTCATTATTATTTTTCATTAATTCAATTTCTTTTTGCTGATTAATAATATCTTCTTCATATAAACTTCTGCCAAGATTACTAGTTGAAGAATTTATCTGCCAAATTCTACCAGTCCAAGTTGATATAAGTTTTGCAACAGTTCTATTAAAAGATTTATCTGTTATCTTTTCTGTATTGAGGGTTATTTCCCCATCTTTAAAAGAAATTAAAGTAACATCATTATATAATTTTGTATGAATCATTCCTTCTCTATTTTTAAAAAACATTTCTACAAATTGTCTATAATCATTAATTTCTTGATTACTCTTATTTGTTCTTCTTTCATTATTTTTAGAAAGTTTTTTATCAAAATTTAATACTTTATTTTTGTCATCTATTTCAACTTGCTTTGCTAATTTGATTTCATTGGTATTAGGCAATTTTTCTTCTTTTTTAATTTTTTTCAACAAATCATCAGGGCTAGAACCATCATATAAATATATAATCCTTAAAATAATCATCTCACCATGTTGGAAAAGATGGAAACCATTTTGTAATTCTTGATATCCTTTAAACAATATTTGCCAAATAATATTAAGATTATTTAAGCTTAATTTTGATGATAGATCCAATCCTCTTAATCTTTCAACTTCTGGTATATAAACATCATCTTTAATACTAGGAGATATTTTTATTTGTGTAAGAAAATGTACAACATTAATCAATTCATCAAATATCATTAAAACATCAGCGCCAAGATCGTATAATTTTCTGTAAAGGATTAGAGCTTCTGAGCTATTTCCTTCTAATGTTTTTTCAAGAAGATCAAAAATTTTTTCTCTTTCGGCTAAACCTAACATCTTACTAATTACATTTGAATCAATTTTTATATTCTGATTAGTAATTGCTTGATCCAGTAAACTTAGGCCATCTCTAATCGATCCATCAGCCGAACGTACAATTAGTGATATTGCATCTTTTTCAATATCTATATTTTCTTTTTTAACAATATCTAAAAGATGATTTGTTAAAAGTTTATTTTCAATTCTAAGTAAATCAAATCTTTGACATCTTGAAAGAACTGTTATTGGAATTTTTTTTACTTCTGTAGTTGCAAAAATAAACTTTACATGTTCTGGTGGTTCTTCAAGTGTTTTAAGCAATGCATTAAAAGCACTTTTTGAAAGCATATGTATTTCATCAATTATAAATATTTTATATTTTCCTAAAATTGGTTTATATTTAACATTATCAATTATTTCTCTCACATCATCTACACCTGTATTAGAAGCGGCATCCATCTCTATTACATCCAAATTACTATCTAGGCCTGTTGACTTGCATGAATCACATTCACCACATGGCTCACATGAATTTTTATCTCTATTTTGACAATTTATACTCATTGCTATTAATCTAGCAGTTGTAGTTTTTCCTACACCTCTAACACCTGTAAGAACATAAGCATGCGCGAGTCTTTCATTAGTAATTGCACTTGTTAAAATTTGAACAAGTAAATCCTGCCCAACCAGATCTTTAAACTTTTGAGGTCTATATTTTCTAGCTAGAACTTTATATTCTTTAATATCAATCATAATTTTATTGGAAGGTTATTAAGACCCAAATAGAATTGTTACAGCTGCTTCTTTTCAGACCTGACTGGATTAGCAATTTATTTGCCCTCTAACCTTCCCTGCCCAATATAACACTATTGTAAAAAAAACCTAACTACACTTTTTAAAATTGAACTATTTTTTTCTAAAATTTGATTTTTCATAAACACCAAGGATTTTGATATGTTTACAAAAAAACTTCATTTCTTCCAAAGCTAGTTTGACAGACGAATTATCAGGATGTCCTTCAAAATCAATATAAAATTGAGCTACATCAAAGCCCTGAGGATGAACATAACTCTCAAGTTTTGTTATATTTACTCCATTACTAGCAAAACCTCCTAAACACTTATAGAGTGCAGCCGGAATACTTCGAACACTGAATACTAAAGTTGTAAGAATTGTATTAGATGAAGGCTCAATTTCTTCTAAATTTTTTTGCATAATTAAAAATCTTGTTACATTATTTGATAAGTCCTGAAAGTTTGTTTCTAATATTTCTAAATTGTATATTTCAGCAGCAAGTTCAGAGGCAATTGCTGCATCTTCTATACTATTTAATTCTGAAATCATTTTTGCTGAACCAGCTGTGTCTGCCTCTATAACCATTTCTTTATTCAATTTAATAATTTTGTTTCTACACTGGGCTATACCTTGTTCATGACTATGGATTCTTTTGACACTAGATATATTTGTCCCCTTAACACCTAATAAATTGTGATTTACTTCTAAAAAATATTCAGATGTAATTTTTAAATTTGACTCAGGAATAAGTCTTTGAGTATCTGCTACTCTTCCAGCTAGTGAATTTTCAATAGGAACCATAGCGGCATCTACACTTCCTATTCTAACTTGCTCAAACATGTCTTCAAATGTTGAGCATGGAAAACTTTTAGCATTTGGAAATAATTTTTTACCTGCTAGCTCACTATATGCACCTTTAACACCCTGAAAAGAAAATGAATTAATTTTTTTCATGATTTGCTCTTATAATATTTTCGATCACAATTAAATCTTCTTTTGTATCTATACTTGGTGGAATTTCTGACTGGTATGTAATCCCTATACTCATACCAGCATCCATTGCCCTATATTGTTCTAAATTTAAAGAAACTTCATTCTTTGACTTTGGCAAACTAACAAATTTTTTTAGAGAATCAACTGAATAACTATAAATACCGACATGATGAAAAGTTCTGTTATTTATTTTATTTTTAATTCTAAAAAATTCTTTAGCCTCACCTACATAATTATTTTTCCAATCAACTAATACTTTTGTTATATTAGGATTCATTTGCTCATTTTTATTTAATGTTGTTGCGAGAGTTCCCAATGAATAATTATTTTTCAAAGGTTCAATAACTTTCTTTATATGATTAGGATTTATTAGCGGCATGTCTCCTTGTAAATTTATTATATACTCTATTTCTGATGTGTTATCTATTTGTTGAAATGCTGAATGAATTCTATCTGTACCTGATGGTAGATTGGGATCAGTTAAAATTGCTTTCCCTCCTAAATTATTAATTAAATCAAAAACCTCATTTTCTGAACATGCTACATATACGTCTCCAACTTTTGAGTTTATTGCTTGCTGCCATACTCTTTGTACCATTGGAATACCATCAATTTTAACTAATGGTTTACCTGGAAAACGCTTAGAGGCCATTCTTGAAGGTATTATAATAATGCTTTTCATAAATTATGCGACAATTAGGCTATAAGTTTTAAATTTAGTGTTAATTACAATTGTATTCATTAGTTAAAAAAATCTGTATATATGTTTATACATGTCTGGACTTGAAGTTAATAAAATTTT
>MDSV01201621.1_pt1 | contig 20550 bp, 32 predicted proteins | sample 810851 | NCBI WGS metagenome assembly MDSV01 (sample SAMN05326640, study PRJNA326480) | marine metagenome | isolation source: seawater | place: Atlantic Ocean: North East | collected 2012 | reverse complement strand
GAATTTTTTAGATCCAAATCTAAAATTTGGAAGATTGTATTCTGCTCTATACCAATATATACAGTCTTCTATATTACAGCTGCCTGTTGTGTTATCCATGACAAGTGCTCCGTGATCACTTGTACATTTATCCATCACTTTTGCAAAATCATCATATTTTTCAAACATACCGAAGAAATATTTCCATAATTTACTTTTGTTGCTTATTATATTTTCTCGTAAAGCAAATACATAATCAACTTGAGTTCTTAGATCTGGTCCTATGTCCATAACATATTGTACAGCGTTACATAATGTTATGTGCATATGTCTTCCATTCATAAAAAGATCTCGAATTCCAAGTCCTTTTAATATTTTCTTATCATACATACAATCATCCATAATAATAAATAAATTTCTTTGTTTTTTGTCTTTACATAATTCTCTTTGAGTATGAAGCATTGCGTCAAGTTTGGCTTGTGAAAATCCGTTGTATATCCATGAATCTGGCATATGTTCTCGGAACATTTCTTGTGTTTCTTCTGTAGGAGAGAATGCTAGTCCAAAATCAACCTTTTCTCTCATATGATACATTAAATCTCGTTGAAGTACTGATTTTCCAGTACCTCTTTTACCGACTACTAAAATGATTCTGTGAGGTTTCAAAGTATCTGGATCAAATCTTTTTATTCTCAATTTCATTCTTTCTATTAAACCTTTTTTTTTTTAAGAATTCAACACAAGTAGAATTTTTTTTAATGATCACATAAAATGACTTTCAATCAATTGATCAGCGATATACTATATTTTTCCGACTTTTCAGGTAAACCAAAAAAACCAACATTACATCGATTGAAATTTGACATAAAACTCAAATTCCATAAAAAAGTAAACAGCCTCATAAATAAAACAAATTATATTAAAAAAATTCGCAAATATATAGATAATAATGACAATAATAACATTCTAGATAAACTTCAGGCTATTACAGATATGCAGGATTTAGAATCAGATATTTTAAAAGAAGAAATACAAAAAGAACAAGTTAAATACTCCGACGAAGGCAAACCTATATTATCAAAACCTCAAAAAAAAAAATTAAAGGATTATAAAAAGAAACTTTTTGAAATTATGAATGCACAAAATCTTGAAAAATGGGAGTATCTCTATCAAAACGAGTATTTAAAGAATTTTATTGATATGTTTACAACGTATGAAGATCTAGTTGATATATTTTACAAAATAGATATTTCAGAATTCACTGAATTCATTGATAGATACGAAAATATACAAGAAAAAGATATGATAGAAATAGAGCAATGGATAAGAGATAAAGAAATGCTTATTAATCATAAAGAAGATGTTGCACGAATTTATTCTTACATTGATAGCATTACTGAAGAAAAAACTCTTGAACCAATCAAAAATTTCATTGAGAAACAGGAGCAAGAGCAGAGTGTGGTGGATATCTGACACCATCAGACCACAATATTTGGTGTGATTAATGACTTCCATTTTCGTCAAAAAGATAATGATGATGTGTATTGTTTTATAAATTCATCTTTTGTTTGTTTTTTGAAATTCATAAATATTAGTATTTCATTTTTACAATTAATAATTTTATCAAGTTCCCAATCACTTGTTATTGAATTTTTAACAACTTTACAAACTTTAAACTCATGTATCGAATCTAATAACAAGATTATTAATTCTATTGCAGTTTTGGCTTTTTCTTTTTTTGAATTCGAGAACCACATGAACATAAATGAGTCAAATATTGATAAATCTGAAATTATACATGATAATGATTTATGTTTTTTCAGTAATTTTTCATATGAAATACATATTTTACCTATATTTTGATTTACCATATCATGTATTACCCATAACCAAACAGATGCTGCAGATGGATCTTTTTTTTTTATTTTTTGTATAGGAGGAATTTGTTGTTTGAATAAACTATAGTGACGTCTACAGTCTGAACATGGAAGAACGCTTTCAAGTAATGAAAACAATTGCATTATATTGTCATGTTGTGTTACGTTATCATAATTTATTGCTATATAAAATAGAAGATCCCAGAATGTAGGGCCCCAAACATTTGGATCTATTGAACCAGTTTCCATTTATAAAAGATGAATAAAAAATCAATTGTAAATGTACGAATTTTTATTCCGCTACTTAACTGATTGTATTTTTTTTAAACGCTTATATTAAATGACTAAACAAGGTGTTTGTGTATTTGATATAGATAATACTTTAACATGTGGTACAACTTTATGTAGCGTTTCTCAAATAGAAAATATGATAAAATCAATTGATTTGTGTAAACAAAATAATATGGCTATTGAGATAAATACAGCTAGACCACCTCAAGATAATGTGTTGTTTGGAATCGATCAAAAAGTGCTTGATAGCATAGGAGATATCAAACCTTATACAAGAGAACCGGATGGAATTCAAGTTGAAATGCAGAAACTCATAAATATGAAAAAAATAGCACGAAAACATAATGTTTCTGAAAAAAAAACTATTCTTTTTGATGATGTAAAAAGTACATGTGATTTATTGAATAAACATGATATACCAACTGTTCATGTTAGACAGATGAATGGTATAACAAATGAAGAATATGAAGAATTTAAAGTAAAGTTAGATAATATAATTTATTAGCTTATCGACGTCTACTACTTTGACGAAAATATATGCCAATAACTCTTAATGATTTCTGTATAATTCTGTATTGAAAATAGGGATCACTCAAGATATTATTGACGATGTCTCGCGCCACTCGTGAAAAATCGTATTGGGATTGCAAATGAGATTAATTTTACAAACGGGTGGAAGATTCAATTCTTTTCCATACTGACTTTTCAATGTATACATGAAATAATTAACAGGTAATTGGTCAAGGTGTAGTGTCGTAGGACGAGAATTTTCGTTTATAACTCTTATGATCCATGCAACATCTCCTACATGCATTGTTTGTGTAGAGTTGACTTCAGATGGTAAGATTGTAATATTTTGAATACTTTTTAAGACGCATACGAGAGCAGGAATTTGTTTCAATATTTCAAAATTTGTTCGATTTATATCAAATATAAGACTTTGAGTTATAAGTGCTTGTAAAAGTATAGCCTTGAGTAATGCTGTTTGACCAGTATAATTCATATTACGGAATCGAGGTGATTTTTGCATAATTTGACTCAAATTAGCTGGAGTCGACTCACCTATATCATCAATCTCTTTGAAACAATATCTTTCATGAATTGGAAGTTGATTTTTGCGGTTTCTCTCAAATCTTTGGGTACTCGATAATGCTCTATGATCCTGTTCGAGTAATTGCTTGTCGATTTGTCTTCGAATTTCGGGAGGTAGTGATTCGAGTCGATTGGTCACTTCATCGGATATGCTAGACATGCTTGTTATTTATTATTAAAAAAAAAGCTAACATGTGACATTTAACACAAGTCATTCATAATCTTTTAGAGTGTTCAACAAATGTTCTGATTTAATTTGAGGTTGTATAATAACCTCTTCCTCTACTTTTGTGTATACCTCTACCTCCTTTTCCTCTGTATCCCTTGCCTTTTCCATGTTTATTTTTATCAAATGATAACGCTTTTTTCAAATATGTATATTGTGTATTTGCAAGTGTAGTTACAGTTTTTTCTAGTTCATTAAACCAATATGGATCAATATCACAAATGTGTGTTAAATATCCATGTGTTATATTGGGCATATCGATAATTTTATCACATTGAAATTCTTGACATACAATGTATCTTTCGTCATTTACACTTCGACTTGTCAATGGTTTAACAATTTGAACATTTTTGTACAAATGGCAAAGAATTGCTATTAATTCGCATGTAATTTTTAGTCGTGCACCAAATACCTTAACAACAAAAGTTCCACCTTCTTTTTGTAGATGCATAGCAAGTTTGATTTCACTTGCAAGTAAACATGCTGAATTTTCTTCTGTATTTTCTGGATTATGATCGTTATCTATTGCACCGTCAGCTGTAATTAATTCACATGAGTGTTTGCCGATTTCTTTAATATGTTGTTCACGAATATTTTCCATACATATATCATTATTTTCAAAAGAATGAACATTTACACCATCTTTTTTAAGAATTGAAGAAATAATTGGGTTATTTGTAGCAATTAGTGAAGTACTATGAACTTCTTTGAGATTGTGTGATTTGAATTCTGTCATACAAGCTTGTACAAATCCACCAGGTGCTTCACACATGTGAAATGATTTCGATACTGGTTGTATAATGCATGTTCTGATAATTTCAATCATTTTATAGTAAGCTCTATTTATAGGACTTTGTAATGTCAAAGGCAATCTAATATTTGTGTCTACACTGTTTACTGCATGTCTCCAAGAATCACTTCCATTCTTAAGTTTATATACACCGACTTCTTCTTTTATTTGTTCAAGTAAAGTAAATACTTCATTGTTAAACGAAGTTGTGACTCCATCATATTCGGGTTTGATATTTTTTATGTTACACGATGGTATATGCCAAGGGACTGAGAGCATTAATTATTAATTACATTTACAAAATAATTTGATTCTCTTATTCGATTATTGCTTAAAAAAATATTTTTTGTAATAAATGAATATATTACAAAATAAAACATATGAATGTAACGAAATAACAATGGTGTTTGCGCATTTTGGATTAATATATTGTGTAGCATGTGTTGTATATTTTGTAATTACAAGATGTTATACGACACCATTTATGGATAGCTTGACAGAATATCAAAAAAAAATAAAGAAGAAATCAGCAAATGAAAGAACTCGTGTTTTTCTAATAGGTATTGTCATTGGAATTATTATGATTCATGTGATAAAACCATTCAAAAGTCATTAAGCAGTATGTTCTAGAGCTTCACGAATTCCAAATGTTGCAACTGATATGAAAATCAAAGCTGTTATAGCTGCAGTTATAGAAACTATAATAAATGTGTTCCATATGTACTCCTGTAATTTTTCCTGTGTGATTGTTACCATTTATGTTTCTAATATAATTTTTTTTTCGTGTAATTTTTTCTTGTGTATATAAAAATGTATAAAATTCTGGCAATTTTATCGTTAGTTCAAATAAATGCGTATATTGTAAGTTATGATTATGGTGAAAATAGTGTAGATGATGAAGGAGATATCATTTATGATGATCAAGGAGATATCATTTCGTATATAAAAAGTAGTGAAGATGAAATAATATCTGATTATAATTATGAAGCCAATAAAACATTTGAACAAACTGTATTTATTAATTACACAAAATTGAAAGAAGAAAATTACAATCTTAAATTGACTATTATGAATTTATATACATTGCTAAATGATTTACAATATTACTTTTTACTACTTTTTATACTTACTATATTATGTAAAGTGCATAGTTGTAAAAGAAAACAAGTCAAACATGTTCGCATAGTTGAAAGAGATTCTTCAACAGATCAAGAATCTCTTAAGATATAAAAGTTAAATGATGTTGTTATGCTAAACAACATTTATTCAATAGTATATTTACTATCTGATCAACAGGTAAAGATCCGTCAATACATTGGTTTTGATGTTTCAAATATTGGACTTCAATTTTTTGTACATAATCTTTTGATAGTCCTGTGTAGATAGAAGGATCAGATCTGTTTATAATACGATAATAACATAAATCGTAAGGTGTATTGAGATAAAATGTTTCGTCCGGTGTCCAACTTAATATTTTATGTAGTTTCATATAATGTTTATATTCAATATCACTAATATCATTATTCTCATAGGAATTTTTCACAAAAATCAATGATGAAACTGGGCTTCTTTCAAAGAATACACATTCTTCATTACAGCTAATTGCTTGATTGTGTAAATCGTACATGTCATATAATATGGCAACTTGTAGAGTGAATCCCCAACGTGATTTATTTGTGTAAAAAAGTTCAAGTACATCTGACCATCGATCAACACCTTCTTTAAAAACACGATAACCTTTTTTTGCTAGAGCATCTAAAATTGTTGATTTTCCGCTTCCAATGTTACCATCAAGTGATATAATTTTTACCATTTAATTTTTTTTTTTATTTTAAATGTCATTGAATAATGTTTTGCAAGAAATTGTTTTATATGTATTTGAATATGTTGATGTAATTGTGTTTGAAGCACTATTACAAAAAACATCAGCTTACAAAACATATTTATCTGTTGATGATTTATGCGCTATGACAAATTTACATTGTCGTGATGTAATGAAATCTCTTTCTATTTTACAAAACAATTATTTGATTGACAGTTATACTGCTACTCTTGAAAAGAAAAGGGTGCAAGTGTGGGGTATAAATTATCCTAAAACTTATAATATGATATATTGTAAGTTGAAGCGAATGATATCAATAATAGATAATTATAAAAATAATGATGAATTTATCTGTATCGAGTGTTCGAAAAGATTTTCAATTGATGAATGCATAAATAGTTCATTTGAAACAGTATGTCCAGTAAACTATGGTCATCAACTTGTAAATGAAATTGAAAATAACAATGAAAGGCAAGTGATTAAAGAATTGATTAATAAACTTGAAAAAATAACTCATATATCAGAAACTGTATTTAGAGCTCAGTTAAAGCGTTCAGGTGTGGGTGATGATTTCATTAAATAATTTGTGGTTTCAATAAAGTCTTGTATTTCATTTAAACATATATCTATTTCTGTAATACAAGTAGCATCATCTTTGTATGTGATCTTAAGTGAACGTAATCCTTCTTGTGATAATGTTAATGCTTTAGTCATTCGATTACATGATTGTAATTTGGTTGATGTATGTATCTTCTTTAATATTGTGTTTTGTTCAGAGTCTTCTTTTTCGTTTAGTTCATTTAAGCTATTAATTATATAGTTTTTCGCATCTCTTATTGTTAACTTCAAACGGTTAATATTATGTTCTCGTGATTCTCTGTACCATAATTTTCTCGTTAGTCCGCGTAATGCAGTGGGAACATAAATTACAAAATTATCATCTTGAGTGTTGATCTTATCGTTTTGAGTTAATGCACAAATAACACCTAAATTTCTAAGTGTTTTCTCATCATCCGGATTATTCATTGATTTCACCCAATAAAAAAAAAGAAAAGAAATTTCCGGATACAGTGTTTATACACTAACTAGTATGTTTAAAAGAGCTAAGAATAAGTGTTATCTACAAAGCAATAACCCATTTTAATAAATTCTTTAGTGTTGCGATCTATTTTCGTTATATTTGTTTCATTATTCGGTGAAACTTCTATTTGAACAAAGGTAGGTAAATTATTATTTGTGATGTGCATATTATAATGAGGTGGATGGGGTATTCGTCGTACATAATATTTTGAATAGTATAGTGGATCTAGATAACTTTGAGAGTAATAACTTGACATTTTTTTGATTCGACTTATTCGAAAAAAATGAGGACAAAAAAAAGTTTCTTTGAGAAGTTGATTAATAGTCTCTTTTGAACATTGGTCCTTCGTAAACAGTTCCTTTACGAACTCCTTTTCGTCGAACACATGTTTTGCTCTTTTTTCTCCATGAACAGTTTGGTTCTGATCCACATGTTTTAGGACTCTTTCTTCTCGTACAATATCCTTTTCCTGATTTGCGACTAGGCTTTTTTCTTCTTTTTCCTGATTTGCGACTAGGCCTTTTTTTTGACGATATCTTTGCTCTTGTGGCTTTTCTTGCAGCTAAAATTTTTTTCCCAAGAGCACCATCTGCATATACTTTATTTCCAGTTTGAGGATTGATAATTTTTCTTCTGTCAGTCATTTATTTGTTAAAATATTTTTTTTATGGTGGTTTTGTATTGATTTGTTCTGGAATGCATAAAACTTTAGTTTCATCACATAAAGGATGCACATTCTAAATCCAATATTTGTTCAATAATATTAATGATATGCGGCGGCATAAATAATGACGCAAATGGATCGTTCATCATCATGAGATCGAAAGGTATGAAATCATCGTATGTATTTTGAATTAATTGTTGATGCATGAGATATTTAATATTGTCATCAAATACAAAATGACATGGAGGAGCACCAGGAATGGAATATGTCAAATATTGAGAACATTGTTGTAAAAAGTCAAACATTTATTTGTTAAATCAATTAGAAAATATGGGTGAAAAACAAACAAGTAAATTAAAAAATCTTAAATTTATAGATGATCATAGAAACGAAATAGTGATAAAGAAAATACAAAAAGAATTTGGAGAGAAAAAGTTTATAAAGCCATGACGTACAGGAACAAAAAGTCAACAAATACCTCAACGACGGTCAAAAAATAGAAAATGAAGTAATGAAGAACTCAATCAAAATTAATGTTGAAGTTTGGAGAATTTATATTTTTTAATTTGATCGATCAAATAACTTGTTCCCCTAATGTATTTGTGTGAATTTGTTGTTGTTTTCCTGGCGCCGATGGATAATTATTGATATCTGTAGTGAAAGGATTAGGATTATTTATTGCAGAATTATTTGTGTTTGTTGTAATTGTATCTGTGGTGTTTGAAGAGGGTATTGTGTAATTTTCGGTTGGTAGTGAATGAGTAATTGGATAAGGATCAGATCTTAATGACTGTGATAATGAAAAATTTGTATTAATATGTCTTCTAGTGATACAATCTTTGTAGAAACATTTATGTTTGATGTAACAATATGTTAGTAATGAACCAAGTGATAAAGAAAGTAGGATAAGTACTGTGTCGGTGAACAGATCAGACATTTTATCGAAAAAAATCAGTATTGAGTTGGAATAATACCATTCGGTGGATTCATTCGTTCGTTTTCTTTACATAAAAACCAGTGCGTTTTCCTTGGTGAACACGTCTAAATTTCTCGAGGAATTTTTCTCGTATCTTTATCGTTTCGCCCAAATGGCGGTTGAAGTATTGTAGGCGGTCGAAGTGTTCAGAATCTTCATTCTGTTTGAACAACATTATTGATTCTTTAGTTTCGTGCGCTAAGTTGTTTTCATATGCACGAATATCCACAATGTTACCCTTTCCCCTTCCAAGCGGTTCGTTTAATCTGTGGGGGAAATCTTGTACTTCTGTAAAAAGCACGGCTCCGTTTTCTTCCAAATGCTTGAGTGTAGCATTCACATCAAGAATTTTCCAATCTGCGTAAATGCCAAGACAACCACAGAACCAAATCAAGTCGTATTTTTGTCGGGCCGGAACATCCGCTGGAAAGTATCCCCTGATGTAATTTTTTTTCTTCGGTGCTTTGGGGGAAATAAATGTGAATTCCCATGTTCCTAATACATTCAACATATCTTTTTGTTTGGAAAAATCCTGACTATCTAATCCACGTGATGCATGTGAACAAATTACCAGAGCATGCATTTTTTTATAAATAGATAACTTTTTTGGTATGGTCGGCCGGCCAAAGGGATACAGTATCCCAACATGGATAGTTAATAACTCAATCATCACTATCACTACTAACTACGACTCGACTACTATGTGATTGTCGTCTTCGTTTTGTTATTCCCTGCATAGGTATCTCCTTAGTCGATCGTCTTTTCTCGTGTGGAACTTTTTCTTTACCTGATCTTGAAGCTTGTGCAAATTCCATATTCCTAACAGCCTCTTTTGCGTCGGTCTTTCGATCTTGGCGTAGATCTTCTGCTTTTTTTCTTTGATATTGAAGTCGTTTGTCATAGGTTGCTTGTGCTTTTGCAATCACATTCCCTAGAACTTGTCTTGCACCAGTAGAATCAGAATCAAATCCTTTGAATGTCTTCAGTATATTTAGTTTTTCTTTGATTGTATTCAAGTCTTTTTGAGTGAATTCAAGTGTTTCCATCTCACGACTGTCGTATTGATCAATCATATCTTCTAAATTTTCTTTGAGTTCTGCCATCATCTTGATATGAGCTTCTGCAAATAATTCTTTGAATCGTTTCCAGTTCACCCGAGTTTCATTTTCAACGATATTACTGTACTGCAAGTTTACGTTGATCACATTAAGCAATTGATCGTGTATATCTGTATAGACCCATCCGCTAACGCTATATTTATTTACAGTTGATTGATTTAGTATATCCTCAGTATTAGTGAGCCATTCATTTATCTTCTGAGTATTTTTATCTGGAAATTGTCTGTTTATCTGGTCTTTTAGTTCGAATTGATATTTTTGAGAAACTTTTTTTTTTTGTCTCCAGAGTTCGATGGCAGCTTTTTTATTCATTTATACTCTGCATCAAAAAAAAAAGTAAATGGGAAATCCAACCTTGCTAGAAAAACTGTTAGGAGCACGCATTCATTTGAGATTATTTGGATTCTGGTGCGGTACAGGACATTTGCAATATCAAAGGAACGAAGACACAGACGAAGATGATTCTTCTAGTGACGAAGAGGACGAATAAAAGTTTAGAGAACGACCATGAAACAAAAAAAAAGTCCGTCTAGAAAATATTTTTTACAACTTCTAAATGCTGCTGTGCATGAAATTGCAGTCGAATAATTGCATACGAGAGTTGTATTGGATCATTCCATTTTTTAAATGGATGTTTGAAAGAAGTTGTCAATCCATCGTCGTCTCTGACAACAAGAATGATAGTGTCTGGAAATATATCTTCGTTTTTGATAAGCTCTTCGTAGTTGCTAAGATTAAATTTCCATGCAGGGCTTGTTGATTGTGTAGATAACTTAATTGCGATTGCGTCAAAATTTGTATTTACAGAAGGTACATATGGTAATTGAATTAAGGCATCTAAAGCTTCTTTCTCAAATTCATGAAGAGTCTTGATAGCTATTGCATCATCAATTCCAGAGTACTGCAGCCTATATGATATTACAGATGGCCACATATTTATTTCAGTTCGGAAAAAAAAGTTAGGAAAAATGTGGTGAGGTTGATACAAAATGTTCTAGTGTTGAGAATATCAAGCAGTTAGTTCATGATGTTGGAGGAATATCAGAATTCATGCAACATTTATCTGAAGAAATGTTCGTGTTGTATGCCGAACATTGGAGTGCCTAATCAAATCAAGAACGCATAGCGACCTACACTAAGAGAATCAAAATTGTTTTATTTTTTGTAATTATATAATGAGTAAAAAATCTAGGTCAAGAAATAAGGAAAACAAGGAAGAGGACAAAAATGTAAATAAAGGTAATTCTAACAAAGAGTCACCCTATGTTCATCGTTTCACAGGATACTTAGAGGAACTCAAACATAATTGGGCGTATGAAGGCACAACTCGAACCCCGACACCTAAGGATTGTCTATAGTATCATATATTCTTGTGATTAATTCTTCATCATATAAAATGTCTCTGTAGACAAATTTGCTGAGACGTTTTCTATATCTGTTTTCTTTGTTACTTGTATTGTATATGTGATCCGGCTTGATATAGTTTTGTATTTTTTGTGTTCGTAGTTGATGATGTGTTGTATGACGATAGTGAGGAAAGGATAGGGAGAATACAAGAAGAAATAGAATAGACATTTGTTCGGAAAAAAAAAATTAGTTGTAAATAAAATGAAAACGATATTCTTTATTCTCAGTTTATTGAGTGTGACTCATTCGTATTCATATACATATGATTGTTCATCACCATGTTTATTGAGCACAAATAATATTCAGGAATATTATATTTTTGAAAGTAAAGTTTATCAAAGTCACATTGTAAATGTACCTTCAGAACAAACATATCAATTGTTGCTTTCTCGACGATATACTTCTGATGAAATAAATGTTACAGTTGATGGTACATTGTTGCCTATATCAATGTATGAAGATACAGAGTATGATTCATTTATGCAAATTGTAAAATACAATATTTTAAATACTACAACTTCAAGTATCAATTCTGTTCAAATTAGTTCTTTTAATAGGACTTTGCGATGGGGAGTGCGGACTGGAACAATCCCAAATATAACTCCGAAAACTATGATTATGATACCGATTAATATGTATTATTTACATGGTTCTTATTGGTCAAACCAATTTTATGATTATGTGTTTTTCATAGTTTCATTTGTTATTGCAATTTTATATCTTTCATCAAGTTTTGGATATAAGCGTATAATATCTGCATCAGCAATTTATGCAATTGCTGCATTTTCAGCATCTTTTTGTGCCAAGATATATCATATAATATTGGCGTCTTTTCGTATTAATGCAAGTGAATTGATTTTTTCTATACTTATAAATGGTGTTGTTTTTGAATTATTGCCTATTGCAATATGCATATTACAATTACAGTTTTTTGTGAAAAAATCATATATTCAAGGTTTATTATCAGTTGTTACTGGAGGTGCGTTATTGTTATGTGGATCTTCATATTATATCGGACCATCATTCATAATTATTGCTGGATCACTTACCATTCTGAAAGAATTTTTTCTTTGAAAATCACGTATCGATTCTATACTGATTCCCTCTTTACGTTTTATTCTGGGATTTTTTACATACCATTCTTGAAGTTTTGGATTTATTTGCAGTTTTATTGTACACAGTTGTTCGGAATCTGAAAATATGTCAGATTGTGGAATAGGGTGTTTTGTCTTCAATGATTCTATTATGGGTCGAGAGCCGTATGCAATATATGCATCATCAATTTTTTTGTCGTGTAATTTTAGCCATTTTTTACAAAATTTTTCATTTTTGTGAAGAGATGATGCATCAATTTTACAAGGTTGATCAAAAATAAGATTATATGTATTGATGATGTCATCAATTGAACTGGCTCTACATAAATCTTGTAAATCAGTTGATTCGATTATTTTTGTCGATATTTCAGTTGCTTGAATCCATTGTTTTGCTTTTTTTGTAGAGATTTCATTTGTACACTGAAAGACTAATTTGTCAACGTCGTTCATTTATTTTTTTTTTCGGTAAAAAAAATTTGATTGATCGAACATGAAATCAATATATGTCGACAAATGGATTGCATGTTCTTTGCTTATAACAATCACATTTTCACCAATTGAGTTTCTTTTGTTTAAAGATATAGAAGCAAAGGCAACGATTAGGCTGTGTCAGCTAACAATATTAGTTGGAGTTATGCACTTAAGACATCGAAATGTACTGAATCAATACGAAACTATAATGTTTTTGCATATGATATTACTTTGTTCTCATTCTATTTATTTTGCAACTCAAACAAAAATCGAAACAATAAAATTTATAGAGTTGACAATGATAAATGTTTTGCATTCATTATTGTCTACAATGAATATACAATTAGATCTTATATTTGCATGTATCCTTCCAATAAGTGTATACATATTTTCAAATATTGAATTATTCATGGTTGTGTTTTCAGTATTTCCTTCATTTGTGTTTATTTGTTGGAATGCAATAAATACAAATTCTGTTCGATTTAAGGATATTGCGGAAAAATCTAAAGATTATAAAAGAGTGAGAAGATGTGCTGAATATTGTGCTTTATCAATGACATTGTTATTACTTGTTCCTACAGCTGGAATTAATGGATTAAAGAGTTTTTTGATTGTAAGTTTTGCTATTTTGATGGAACATAATTTGCTTGTTCCATTTATTTCTTCTATATATACAATTGATATTGCTAAAGAAATTTCATTTGTGTTTTCAGTATCTACTGCTCTTATGATACATGTTATGGCTGTAGATTTCGTTGACATTTCATATTATTTATTCGAAACAATAAAGATTATTCCTTCAGTTGTTCTTGCAATACATAATCCGCATTTTATTGGTATATTGTTTTATTTTGTCAACAGTTATATCAATGGATTTATTATTGTGAAACAGCACAATTTGAATATTGACAATTTTCACATTTTTGCAGTATCATGCATGCACTTTATGTTATTTTTTGCAATGAAATCAATGCTTATAATATATGAGTTGAAAGAAAAAAATGAAAAGCTTTTGAACGATAATGCAAATTTAGCAGTGCATTGTAATTTACCAACAGTTGACAACCAGACTGTTCCAGATGTGGATGATAATATTGAATTATTTGATAATGATACTTTATATCCATCCGATAATTCAGGTCATTCTGGTAATTTGTATACTGAGGAAAATATAATAAATACAGAAAAAAAGAAATTAGAGAGATTAATGCACAAAATTCAAAAGTTAACAACTAAATTATATGAGTTAAGTGAAGGAGACGAAGTTTCAAGTGAATCTACTATGAGCACTATGAATTCTCATGACAAATTACATTATATGAAATTAGAATTAGAAGGAGTGAAACACAAAATGGTTCAAATAATGGAAGTGATGAATAATAATGAATTTGGTGCAGTTGAGTCGGTTCTTGAATTACAACGACAATTCGGTATGAAACAGACTATTGCAATAGGAATCGCATGTCCTACTTCTCATACTGGTGAAGCTGATGTTAGTCTATGAAAATATGTACAGATAATATATCCCTACAATATTTTAGCAGTATGCAATGTAATTCACCGGACCACATTTTATTTTATGTTATGATTTTCAAAGGCATAATCTCAATAGTTCCTGTACCAATTGTTCTGCTCTGTATGTCCCTCTGTATCTGCTTGTCATATGAATGACTATACGTACAGAAACCATACTTTGAGCTTTGAAAACAAATATGTCTTTTTTAAAAGATAAATTATTAAACTTATAATAATCCATAAAGCTTTTTTGTACGGTTCCATGGCCCATATCTTTGTTATCGAGGATTTCAATTTGTTGTTCTAAATATTTGCCATAATCGTAGCTACCTGATTGGACAGTATATTTGTAAAAGCTCACATTATTGAATGGTTGCGTCGTCAATTTTTTTAAAGGTGCACTACTGCCATCGACTTCAGAGTAATGAATGTGAAATTTAGTATTCTTATATGTTGTCCATATATTTTTCCATCTTTCGAGATAAGATTCATCTGGGATTTCAGGTGCAACCATAATGATTGTTTTTAATTTTAATGTTTGTGATTGTTTTAATGCGTTGAGCAAAGCTACATTTGATCGACTGACTGCTATGATTTTTTGGTGATTCTTGAGTTCCTCTAGCAATTGCGTAACACAAGTATCAAATAAATCGTCTTTAGGACAATCATTACCACAGCATATGCCTTTTCCATTTACGAAAAAGTATTGTTTAAATGTTTTTCCAAATTCATGCACCTCGCTGTCTCGACCTATTGCTGGAAATCCTGACAAAAACAATCCTTCTTCACCATTTTCATTTGGACAGATGGTATATTTAAAGTCAGGTCCATCTTGATTTTCTTCGACACACTCCTGCATTTGTTATATATTATATATTTTTTTTTGGAATAACTTTGACGACCTTATCTTTTTTTCCGGTATTCTCAGGGAAATAGGTATTTTTTTGCTCTTAAATTTTTCTAAAATTGAATGATTTGTACTTGTATTTTTTTTTCTTGTGTATTTAGAAATGTTAAGTACTTGGTATATTTTTGTTTTTTCATCAATGTTGTATACATGTAGAGATATTAAGCGTTCATACAAAATTACAAATTGTTGTAATAATCCAAGTTTAAGTTTAAATATGAATATATCTTGTTATGTAAATGACACATTATTAGTTCCTAATACTTGCAATGATATTGACAGTATTTGGACTGCGAATGATTGTTGTAATTCAAATTTATTACAATTAATTAATTGTACTTCAGATCAAGTAATGTTAGAAGATAATTTATTAATTTCGCCATCGCCGCCGTTGTCAGCTCCTTCACAATAATGTGTTATGCATGATAGTAAAGAATCAATACTTGTGTAGAGTTCTTTTATAGATTTATCGTTGCGTATAAAATATTTGAATTTTTTGAAATCTGTTGGTACATTATCAAGATCGGATACATTGATGAAATCTTTACTCGTATTTTCTAGAAACCATAAAATTGCATTTTTTAAGCATATTTCAGAAGGATGAGTATCTTCATTAACATATAAACTTCTTCCCAATAAAATTAAAATTCCTTCTTTATTTGTTATAGCATTCATTTCATTATCATGTCGAACATCTGTAAATATTACATTTGAAGATTGTGCTTTTTTCATTGCAATATTTATCCATACATCATTTGATACCGATCTAAAGGTTTCACCGATGAGCTGTAATATGTTTCTCATTTTTAATGAAACATTTGGATGTATATTATCATTTGCTTTATAATCTTCAATTTCTTCCATAGTGATTTGAAAATATTCAGAAATAAGTTTTTTAAGTTCATATGCAAAAGAATATTTTACATATTTTTTTTGTTTTGATATTATGTAATCAGCAATAGTATCTTTACCCATTCGTGACTGTGCACATAATCCTATCATTTTGTTTTTTTTTTCCAAAATAACTATAGTCAATGAACGGGGTGAGGAGGCTAAAAAAAAAAAAATTTTTCGAATAAAATGCAAGAATCCATTCTTACACCAACAATAAATAGATTTCATCTTCATCCAATAAAGTATGAGCAAGCATATAAAATGTTTAGACAACATGTTGCTTGTTTTTGGACAACTGATGAAGTTGATTTAGGCCCGGATGCTAACGATTGGGATAAAATGACGGCTGCTGAGAAAAGTTTTATACTTCATGTATTGTCATTCTTCAATGCTTCTGATTTAATTGTGAATGAGAATTTGGCCCAAAGATTTAGTGTTGAAGTTCAAGTTCCAGAACTACGTCTCTTTTATGGTTTTCAAATAGGTATGGAATGTATTCATACTGATATGTATGGTCTTCTTATTGAAACATATGAGAAAGATCCGATAGTTAAGAAAAAACTTCAATCCGCGATTGAAGAAGATGAGAGTATCAAGAGAAAAGCGGATTGGGCGCTCAAATGGATATCTGATGGTGATGCTGCATTTGCGCAAAGATTACTAGCATTTGCATGTGTTGAAGGTATATTCTTTTCCGCATCGTTTTGTGCAATATTCTACTTTAAAAAAAGTGGTCGACTTCCTGGCTTGACATTTTCAAATGAATTAATTGCACGTGACGAATCACTTCATCGAGACTTTGCCATATATGTTTACAGTCTTTTAGATGACAAGTTATCCGAAGAAGCTGTGCACCAAATTGTTGGTGATGCAGTTGAAGCCGAAAATATGTATGTTCAAGAAGGACTTAAAGTTGATCTTATTGGAATGAAAGCAGATCTTATGGAGCAATATGTGAAATTTACAGCAGATCATCTGTTGACATCTTTGAATTATAATAAGTTATACAATGTATCTAATCCGTTTGATTGGATGGATATTATAAGCATGGAAGGCAAAACAAACTTTTTCGAAAAGCGTGTTGGTGAATATGCAAAAGCAAATTCGATGAATTTTAATAATCCTGAATCTCGTCTCTTTTCACTTGATACTGAATTTTAATTTCTCAACGAATGTTGTTTTTTTTAAATGCAATTACAAATGAACAGTAGCTTAAGTGATAGAGTATATGGAGGAGAGAATGTTCCATATTCATTATTACCATTTTTAGTGTTAATACGTACAATTATTCCCCCAAATAATGTAGCCATATGTACAGGAACACTTATTGGAACAAATCCAAGTAATTCGTATGTTTTAACTGCAAAACACTGTGTTGATACTCAAGTTTCAAACTATAGACGTTCATTTCATCTTTGCGGACAGGTAAATCCATGTCCTGGTGGATGTGGTGCAAATTATGGTTATAGAAATTCTAAACGTGCTGCGTCCAACGCTTTTGGTGATCCTGAGATATTTTTCTTCAACGACATTATTGCAGCACGACCCAGCAATTACAATCGTCAATTACCAGACATTGCTGTTGTAAAGTTAGAGAATTTGAATAATTTTCCATCAGTGTCATGTCATTCTTATGCTGACATTTCTTCTATCGCACTATCAAATTCGCAATTCGTGAATGTTGCGGGATATGGAATAGATTCAATTGGAAATCCAAGTCCAGGATTCATAAATAATGGAGGTGTTCTTAGACAGGTTCAAACTCAAATTTCATCAAGAGATATTAGTACACCTGAGTATACACCACCCGGGTATGCTCAAGTTGAGACTTATATAATGACAAATCGTGTAGAAGGTACTCGTCATGGAGATTCCGGTGGACCCGTACTGTCTTTGAATTCAAACACAGTGATTGGTGTTCATTCGTGGGTAAGCGGAGGAAGTGTAATTGAAACAACTGGTCATGTAAGTGTAACAGATCCAAATATTAACAGTTGGATAAATTCAATCGTATATAATGTAATGCCTCCTACTCCACCACCTTTACAACCAATAACAACTCCACAGAATCCTCCACCACCTCCTGAAATTCCACCACCAAATTCACCACCAAAATCGCCACCAGATCAAGTGATTAATGAAACATTAAATCTTAGTGTATTTTATATCTTCTTATCTGTATTCTTAATTGTCATTATAATAATATCACTTGTTATTTTGTTTATGAATCAAAATATTTGAAAATACATACATTTGAAAATAATGTGTCAAACATTTATTGTTATAATTGTTACTATAATTTGTACATGGTTATTTCTATTTTTTATAGGCAAAGCAGTGCGATGTGATTTTTGTTATTGTATACGATATGTTCCACAAAATAATATGAATACAGAAACAAATATACAATCCAATATAGAATCTAATAAACCAAATGAACCACCATTGATAACTGTAGTAATAAATCCGAGTTCTGATGAATCACCAAATTTATCAATCACTAATGTAATTGAAACAATTGTTTAACTGTCATCATTTTCACAAATGAGATGATGCAAAAATATAATGTATAATGTAAATATGAATCTTGGTATTATTGTTGGTGTGTTGTCTTTGTTTATTGTCATATATAGAGTAGTTGCTATTATGATTCCTATGATTAAAAAAGGAATCGACGAAAAAAATTGGACTATAATACTTCAATCTCTGACTTTGCTTGTGTAGGTAGGTCTGCATACATTTTATGAGCTTGGGTTAGGTACCGGACTATCGTTGCCGTACCTTTCTTCTTTTCGTCTTCTTTGTTCATCTTGGTTATTTTTATTGCGGTTGCCTAGCATGATTAAGAGTATAATGATACCGACAATCAAAGTTATAGCGAAGACAATTGCTCCAATTAGCATAATGTTTTCTTTGTGTGGGAGTTTTGATACCATTTTATTATATAAAAAAAAAAATATTTTCGTCATACATTTTATGAGATTGGGCTATATGTTTGTGGAGGATATGGTCTGTCTGGAAAAAATTTTAATTTTAAATTAATTTTATTTGTGTAGTTTTTGATATACTGCATAAGTTTATCGTCATCGTACTCAACGTCTCCACCGTCATGTCCGCCTCGACCAACACGCTCGTAAAGGATAGGTAAATCTTTGGCTTCAAAAACAACCATTTTTTTCGCGCAAGGTTCAGCCGTAGCTTTACTGATAGCATATTGATTCCAAAAATTTGATATCCTTTTACTATGTTTAGAACCGGAGAATACAACCATCACCTTGTCCTTGCCTGCATATCTGCACATGCGACACAATGTATATATGTCAAACAAAAGAGCTACCAGAGAAAAATTTAAAAAGCCTACCACATCATATGGCTTTCGTTGTGGTTGTGATGGGAAGAAAGCTTCTATACCAAAACTATTAACGACCCTTTCTACCAGCTCTTCGGCATATTGAAGCTTTTCTTTCAATTCTTCTTTAGTTACTTGTACTCGTTGGTAATTTTTTTTCAAATCATCATATTTTTCAGCAAATTTTGCAAATTCTGTTTTGAAAAACGCAAAAACGTTGTAGTAAAAAGTTTTGTTGGACTTTAATTTAATTAAGCATTTTATAATTTTTTCAATTATTATGTTGTGATTGTTTTTGGACAGTTTATCTTTTTCTATGTCCTTGAACGCAGCGTTAATTTTTACTTTGTAATTTTCAAGAGTTACAAATTCGTAATTTTTGGTCGCATCATACGCAGAAACTGTAGCATATTTAAAGAACAGGGGATTGAAACCCCATATCTTACCCGATATCGATTGTCGTACATCAATTGTATGAACCTTGCTTCCATTTAATCTGCAAAGTTCATCAACATCTTTAGACTTGTGATCAACACAACCACTCAAGTAAACTCTCATCATATTCAGAGTATCTAGATCTACATTTTCGAAAAAATGTGTACTTAAATCTCCTGCAGAAGAAACCCATTTTTCGTGAAGATCTTTATAATGTTTTAAATCCTCACCTGTCACACCCGAATACATGGGATCTTCCAAAAACACTTCTAGATCTTCTTCGTAACGCATATTTAAGGCTCTCAAAAATTGTAATGTATTCACATCGTATTTGTAAGGATAATTTTTTGGTATATTTGTGTGCTTATCATATATGTTTATAATTTTTCCTATATCGGTGTTTATTACATCAATTTTTTCCGGACCTAAAATGTATAACGGTTTTAGTGCGGATGTAGGTCCAGGTGCAGGTGGTGGTGATGTAGGTCCAGGTGCAGGTGGTGGTGCGGATGTAGGTCCAGATGCAGGTGGTGGTGCGGATGTAGGTCCAGATGCAGGTGGT
>MDSV01055772.1_pt1 | contig 20550 bp, 12 predicted proteins | sample 810851 | NCBI WGS metagenome assembly MDSV01 (sample SAMN05326640, study PRJNA326480) | marine metagenome | isolation source: seawater | place: Atlantic Ocean: North East | collected 2012 | reverse complement strand
AGCGATTCTTGTGGATGGTATTCACCATCGTCTTCTGGAAATCGTAGAGGTGGAAAGGAACCACACCAAGGTCAACATGGACAACCTTAATATAATTTTCAATAAAATACTCAGGGTCATCGGCACACTTGAGATAAATTTCAAGCTGCTCTTCGGTAAAGTTGTGTGGTGTACCCGCAGGTTTTAGCTGTGGGTTGCCAAGATATGATGTGGCTAGTTCTTCACTCATCACTCTGCTTTGTTACATCCTTGAGCTTCTGACTAACATGACCCTGACCACGAAGGAATTTCTGAAGCTCGGCAGTGGAACCCATGAAGATGGCATTCTGTGTTACCTTCTTGACAGACTCCTCGTCCTTGATCTTCTTCATATCTTTCTGGAGATCAATAAGATCCTTGTTTGTTTCGGCAAGCTGGCGCATTATCTGACCCACCACTTCATATGCCCGTGGATGATCGGAACTCTCTGCTAGTTCAACAATCCCCTGCAATGCCGTGCTGCCTGTTTCAATAATATCTTGAAGGTTATTGCGGACATACTCATAGTCTTCGTCTTGGTGTTCATGTCGTTCTACCACGGCAATTTCCTGTGGCGGTATCAACTCTAACTGTTTTTCATCATCACTCATAATTTATCCCGTGTTTGCTGAAATTTTAATATAGTCAATGTCCGTCTGAATTTCCATCGGTCCAATAGTATCTTCGGCTGTAAGCAAATCAAAACGAAGACCTGTAATAATTCTATTGTTCCAGTCATCTTTTTGCGAAAGATCAAAATTGATCGTTTGATAATCTTGAGTAAGTGTGTTATATGCTGCTGATCCCCAACTGTATGCTTGGTCATAATATCTATTTACCGTTCCTGTAGACCAATCGGACTCACCTGAATTTGTGGTCAACCATCTCAACCTACCGTTCCAATAAAATGTCCCACCGTCGCCAGAGACTTGTTTAGTCTTAATGCGAAGCGTGACATTTTGATAGTTCTTTCCATAGAACTGCTCAAATGTATGATCGGCTGTGGTGTTGGCATATATTTGAATGTGCGCCGCGTCTTGATAATCGTTTGCTGTAGGCCCAGATGCTGTTTTTATAATCTCATGCCGCAAAAGACCATCTTGCTTCGACAATTGAACATATCCATTCGCAGTATAACTTCCTGTGGGTTGATATGTTTCCCAACCATCAATAGAATTATTTCCCTTGTTGGGTCCAAATGTAATTTCATGAACGATTGCGCCTTCATTAAAATTCCACATCTTAAATATGTTTGGATCTTCATCCACTGAAAATATTTGTTCAGAGATTCCATAGTCGCTATTGGCAGTAATCAATAAAGGATCAATACTTAACTCTGATTGATTAGTTGCCAAACCATTAGCAAATTGCCCCGGAGTGATATAAATTTGCTCATAATTATTAGCAACCGCTGTGTTCATTGTAGGTCTAAGATTTACTTTGATCTTATTGATCAAAGCAGAATTTGATACCGGACCAAACAGTTGAGCTTTCATCGTAAAATCCAAAGTCCAAATTATAACTCGGCGCTCATCGAATCCACCTTCATAGCTATCTTCCATATTGACTGAATTAAGGACCAATGGAAGATCCATATTCAATCCAAGTTCAGTCACACTTCTGAGACTAACAGTAAACTCTGGAGTAAAGTATGGCAGAATCTGCTCAATAATATGTGTACCATCCTCAATGTTTGTAATATAAACACTCATTTGAAAATTAAAATCATAAGGCACTGGTGAAAATGTAGACGCAAGCTCCGTGTTTGCCGTATCGGTCCTTCTACCAAAATATCTCTGCATGGTATTCAGCTTGCGATCAGGTGCATAGTTCATCGAAACCATCTCAAATGACATGCGGGGTAGAGACATAGCGGTTGGGCGATCTAGATTAGGATCTTGAGTAATTCGTTCAATATACCGCTGTTGCGGAGCATAGGCAAGAGGAATCGCAATGGTGCTTGAAGTCTCACCACTTGCTGCTCGGCGATTGATTTTGATGTTATTGAATAATGTGCCAAAGGCAACAACAAAGTCACGAATCAATCCATGTGAAAATACTTCAGCTAACATAATTTAGAAACTCCCAAATGGATTGTTTTCACTGAAGTCAAGAATAGAATCGGATCTTTCTTCGATTGCAAAGTTATCGCCGTCAGAAACTGTTGCAGACGTAAGCGCATTTGACGAAAATGCCGCCGAGCGGGTAGTGGTTCCTATTGTCTGTGCAATCTGATCAATCTCTTCAATGCCTGTATTAATCTCTTGTTGGTTGTATGCAAAGAGTTCACATCGAAGATCGTAGACAGGGAGTGTTCCTGTTGGATAGAACATACTTTCATGTTCAACAAATTGAATTTCAAACAGTTTCTTATTCATAGGGAAATAAATTAAATCACCCTCTCGGGGTCGTTCATAGCCAGAATCTAATTGATCAAATCTGCGAATGGAAACCGTGAATGTTATTTGGTCGCGAATGTCAAGACCAAACTTAGATAGGAAATCGCCCTGACCCTCAAAACCCTCTACGTTCTTGACATACATTTCAATCGTATGGTTGGTGCTGAAACTTGAAAGTGTATCTTCACCTAGTATTGTATCAGCACTCGCAGAAGATATACGCGGGAGCCAATGAACATCCATACCATAAAACTTGATGCTCTCAATTAAGAGATCGTGTATCAGGTTTTGTTCTGGTGAACTGCCATGATTGTTTATATAATGATTTGTGGGCATTTTAATTTACCCCACTAAGAAGTCTACAGGAAGTTCAAATGATGTGGACATCTGTTCCTTCAGTTGTGCAATCTCCGCTCGGGCATCTTCCAAGATGGCACGACCGTTCAGCGTGACACCGCCGGGAAGTTGAACACCTTCAAGTTTACTCAGGTTCATTCCCCACTGCTCTTTAACAAGGGCAGTGGCATAGTTTTTTAGAAACATGTTATTCCAAAGCTCAGTGGTATCTCCAACCTTTTGATATGTTTCAAGAACAATAAAATCGCCTTCACTCACATCCACACTCCAATCCCAGTCAATGTACACTTTATTAGTTACACGATTGAATCGGAGGTTACTCATACCACTAATCAAATCTTGAACCATGTTGAGGTGTGATAATCTCATCCAATAGTTTGACATCTCTCGGACACCGCGAGTGCTGTATGTTGCAATGTCATTAAATGCCATTTGATAGCGAACAGAAAACATGTTAGTAGTTTGACCTGAAGATGAAAGCATTCTGCTGATTCCAAGAATAGAATTGTCTAGAGTATCTCCAAGACTCAAATACTTATTGGATATGTCTGTATTAGTGATACTATGAGACACAAGAAGTTTCTCTGTTCCATCAAAATGATATTCCTGCCAAAAACGCAAGGCATCATCAATTCGATCCTCAAATTGAAGATCGTCCACGTTAATCTCTGTGACAGGATGACCCAATCGTCTTTTAATGTATTCTTTAAATGTTTCCCTAGTTGTAGGTACTGCCATTATCGTGATACTCCCGGCGTTGCAGTAAGAATTCCTTCCACAATCCTAGTTTTAAGGCCTGATGGTGATTTTATCATAACATCATAGACATATTTTCCGGGGCTTAATGTTACGCTATTTGCTCTATTCAATTCCAAATTGACAATTCCAGCCGTTGCATCCTGAATGGCTACATTAAAAATTGCCGAAGTATTTTCTACATAATAACTTGTTTTAACGTGCCCATTCGCCGACGTATATCCGGTCAAATTTAATGGAGTTGTTGTAGATCCATTGGCATAGGCATATACATTTGAACTATAGTCTGCCCCAATGTCTATTACTATGTTTTTATTTCTGCTTGCCATCAGACATCCTCGGGTTAAAGATAGTATTCTATACTATTTATACGACTTCTATGTTGGTGTTGGCAAGTAGTGTATTTAAATCATTTTGTATTTCAACCATTTGTTCTCGCCAGTCTGTAGGAATAGGAAAATTTTCCTTGACAGACTTAACGTGACTATACCATGTATTTGCATAACTCTTATCTACTTTAATAGTTCCTCGATCCATATCATGCCACAACATGTCAAGCTGCACATCCACTGGAGCGTATGAATACTGTCTAGCGGCAAGATTGTCCATCACTTTTTGATGTTCATCCCGAAGTTTCCAAATTTCTTTTTCAACCTTTACCTTATGCTCTCTTTCTCTCTCTAGCCGTTCCCTTTGAACCGTTGCCTTCTCTTCTTCCTCTTTTATCATTTCGTCAGTCAAGGCAATTCGACTATTATCCTTTTGGAATTTCATTTTATTATTCCTTTACCACTTGAATTTTAAGAACAGAATCATAACAACCATATGCTTTCATGTAGACCTTCATATGATTATGTTCAGGTGCATATGCATAGTTATTGCAGCTAATCTCCAATGTTGATCCAGACTCATCATCAACAACATATGAATGTTCATTATTTATGTTGATATGCATACCTTTGCGAAGCCCGGAAATAACAGATTCATCCGTTCCGTTCGCAACAATAACATGCTTAGTTATGTTAACAAAGGTCATATGTTCTACAGGGGATACACCAATGGGCGCACCTGTGCTTGGATCTTTCTTGACGTAGGTTCCTGATATTTTTGCGCCGCCAGGCCCAACAAAAAATGTTTCCCCACTCTCCTCAAATTGTTTAATGTCAGTATGATGCGTGTGATCAACTGTGTACTTAATTTTTCCTGTGTTTTTGTCATAAACATAAACAGTGTTAGGCATCAGTGTCGCCTCCTTCAATATCATACACTATGTATTTACCATAATAGGTGTCAAATACGCCCTCGGATTCACCACCCAACGCTTCGGCAGAACCCGCTCCACCAAAACCAAACCGTCTCCCCTCTGTACCAACCGCTGCCTTTGGGTTCCCCCCATTCCAATTATGTTTTGTGAATGACTGTCGTTGTACATTCCAATCAGAAGGAATAAATTTGATGCACTTGTTTCCCGAACCATCGCGTAATGATTGCTTTTCGGCTGCGTAAATATGAGTACCGCCTGCATAATTGAAGTAGGGAGAATGATCCATAGCATACCCACCGTCTGCGTAATAAAATTCGCCATATGGTGTGTTTGAAGATACCCATTGTGATGTATTATTTGAAAACGAGTTCCAGAATGAATCCAAACTTGTTGGTTGCCCTTGGAATGTTCTTGTCTTCAAGAATGCATCGCCGGGTTCGTACTGAGAATTTGGCGGATAACCCTTTGCTTCAGTATCAGGTAACTGATTTGGAAATCTTGTTCCTTTATTAACTACCGACAAAAACGAAGTTCCCGAATGATATGGATCAGCACCCTGTTGCTTGATGATATTATAATCACCGTATGCAGCAGCTACCACCCCAAATTCATATTGACGCTCAGTTCCCCCGCTTCCCATAAAAGATACGGGATAACCCGCAAGATCGAGATAGAAGCGCGGTCCACCAAAACTAAAGTCATAAGGAGGATCAAAAGATTTTGTTCCGCTTCCATCAGCCGGTGGATCATATGGAATGTGCCCAAACTGAACACTTGCGCTGTTTATTAGTCCCTCGTTGTGCATTGCAGTTGCTTCATTTTGCAACATGTCTTTTACAGTCTGCCTATTTGGGTCCGTCAGAACAGTGCCTGAAGAATCTGTGGCATATGAAATTGTAAAGTGACCATTGGCATGACCAATAGGCCACCACTCATATTCTGTCTCAGAACCATCCCAATATTTTGTTCTAAACTTTCTTGGCAGCTTTTCTTTGTAGGGCATTCCAAACCCATTCGCAAAGGCATGATTATAAACTCCCTCATACTCTTCATTATTAACACCTTCAAACCAACCAACATTCTTTCTATAGTTTCCATATGGATCAAAATCGCGACCTGCATCTGGATGCCACTTAGAAGAAGTTGATGTACCAGTTCCAGAATCGGGATTTGCAATTCGTTCCTTGACGATCTCAGTTTCAAATGGAGTTGGAGTGTGTGTGGGTGTCATAAATCCGTCAAGTTTTAGATGCGTGTTGTTTGCAAAATATGTCAATCCTTGCAAACCCGCAAAAGATTTCAACATACCTCCCCATAATGAAGAAGGCGAATTTAAATCAGTGTCGCCAACATTATAAGAAATATCATTATGGATAGATAAATGAGTTCTCTCCCATTCATTTTTCCAAGATCCTTCTTCCACCGTCTGCCCGTGCGCGTAAGAAGTTTTCGGTCCAGGCCAAGTAAAATGCCCGGTGTCTGGTTCTGATGTTGTATGGCTATAAACTCCCAGTTGAGGCTCTACATAATATGGTTCGGTTATGCTTCCGCCTTTCTCAACACGAAATTGTGTCGCATAGTTCCCTTCGGCACCCCTTGCGCTGGCTCCTCCGGGGGAATACCATCGTGATATGTCTTGAGAAATCTCCCCTTCTACTGGCTCATACATTGATGGGAATTGCTTATTGACCATATCTGTCCCCAGAGGAGCAATGGTTCTTTCGCGAAATGTCCACTTTCCACGAAACCATGCAGAATCCATATGAACACAATGTTGGCTGTTTGCATATTGCCAATCAGTATCGCTGTCATTGCAATCAACATTTGCATACCACGGATGAAAGTGCCCCGCAGAGTTCCCAACAGCAAAAAACACAGAAATGTGCGGAGTCTTAATGTGATCAGGAAGCGGTGGATTAAACTTAATGGTTTGTGTTCCATAGTCACAATAAACATTTTGGACATTTTCTTGAGAAAATCCATTACCTGTGATTGGATAGTCCCCTTCACCAAAACCATACAACTGAGTATTTGCATTCTTTGGTGCATTTGCAAGAAAATCGTCATTGCTTTCAACATCAACTTCAAATGGATATAGTTTGGTATAGTTTGCGTTTGCTCTCATCTGTTCATCAGATGATAATTCCAAACTCCCCTTCTTACCCATATATGTTTTTTTGCATTGAATTTGAAATGTCCCAGATTGAATAACACGAACCGATCTTCCAACGTAATCAGAGGAATCAAAAGCAACATTCCCCCCCTGTATATGATTTGAGTTCAATACATTTGAAGAGGGATTTGATACCCATAATCCATATTCCTCTTTTTGCTGCCTCAAAGATTCGGAGACATTAGTCAATCCACCAGCGGAGTTCATATAGGATACTGCGGCTTCTTCACGCGGACCAGCAAAGTCATGCAAAAAGGCTGATCCTTCAGTATGAATACCACTAATTAAAGTAATCTGAACATAACCATCACTGGTTATAGAACGGTTTGCAACAAATCGTCTTTGGGGAGCATATTGAGCCCCGGCGGCGATGGCAGGAAATTCCACGGTATCAAACGAATTAAATTTAGAAATATTAGTCTCATTAACAACAACAGTCGCAAAGAGGCCGGGAGTACCGAGGCCGAAGGGAGCGTCTGGATTAAGTGGGCTACCCGTGTATGATATAATATCAACTTTATATTCATAATTTTTTTCTTTTTTGCCTAGTAATACTCTATCCATTACACTCCATCCAATTCAATTTCAGAATCTGCAATCGTGTGTATATTTAATACCTCTTGTTCGATTCCCTCAAAGGTATTTACGTCTCTCCTTTGATACACTTTACATTTTTTCTTTGCATTAACAGTTTCTGATGAAGAAACACCAGCCATCTCTGTCTCACTAAGATTTGAATTTATAAGATATTCATTTTGACCAGACAGTAAGTTGTTTTTAGATAATATAGATCCAAATAGACTGCTATTTGATGTTGCCACAATACCAAAGTCAACAAAATTTTCCCTAACCAACATCAAAGGAGCCTCTGCTGATTTATACGGAATCCAAGATTCTCCTGTATTAGATGTGTTGTGAAATGAATTAACCGAACCCCTAACAAGAAAGCCTATCGCATTAGTCGTGCTTGGTGTAAAGTTTTTATTTCTAAACTCAAGATTACCAGCCCACAACTCATCACCAAATTCGTTTGATGCGGCGAACATAATAAAATGGTCTTTGGTTGCAATAAATCTATTCTGTCTCATAACAAATCATCCTCTGCCTTGTCAAGACGAACTAATCTAGAATTGTATGCAGTATATTTTGCACACAAGGTAAGCCAACTGGTATTCGCAGTGCCATCGTCATTCAACTCAATAGCCATATTTTTTTGATTCACAATAATAAAGTCCCCATCAACAATCGTAACAATTGCACTCTTGCCCTGAACATCAATACTATGTATCTTCGTTTTTATTGGCATGTTAATCCTCACCAAATGTTAATTTTGGATTTTCATTAACAAATTCTTCATATGTATTCTCTTTAAGGTCTGTGTATACACTTTGATTCAAACTATTCCGTTTTCTTGACCATACCTCAGTGCCCCCAAGATAATAAGGCTTGCCAAGAGTGCCATCATCCATTATTGGATTTACTTGAATGTCTGGAAGATATGATACATAATCATCACCACCAATACTTGCATTATAATCCATACCCTCAATAGAACCATGCGTTGCATTTGTTGAATAGTTTACAATCGTATAGTTGTTCGGAACATTAGTCGAATTCCACCATACGAGTTTACCGGGTTCGCCTCTGCGAGAATAATCATTCCATGCCAATTGACCTGTGTCAGAAATTTCATCTTCTGAGATCAAAACATCATCTACATATTTTCCGGGTCTTCCCAAATTTCCGCCACCAAGACCGGGCGCATTACTTCCACCCGATCCGCCACCGCCCCCAGCTTTAATAATGCCTCCATTATTATTTATTAACTGAACCTGTGTCCCCACAACGCTCTTTGTCGTGTTTGCGAAAAGATACACACAAGATCCACCCGAACCCGAGCTTGGAACGCCTGCGTTATATCCGGGGTTGGCTGGGTTGTCGTATGCTATTCTATAGTTTGGATGTTGGTTCCAACCAAGAGTCTTTACGGAAACAGCAGCACCACCGGCACCACCTGATGTTGATGTGCCTGCCGTACCCGGATTACCCCAACCCTCTTTTCTAAATCTGGGTATATTAAGCGGCGAAAAGACGTATGTTCCGGGCAACCTTGCATATTGATTCTCTGTAAGAACTGAACCAAATTGATTCTCAGCCCATTGTTCAGTCGAGTATGGTCGGCTGACAGGGGGGTGAAACGTCACATAATCAAAAGTTGCACCTAAGTAACCCGTTCCCGGCTTACCAGGCCCAATTGACTTCCATGTAATATAATCCATTCCAGTATAATATGTATTTGCTAGTCCCTTAGCCAGATTTCCTCCGATACCCCATTCAACATAGTTGTTAGGTCCGTTCCAGAAACCCGCAGAAGCAGCTTGAGCAGACGCAATCTCTGCATCTGTGTTGATGGGTGAAGTGATCGTAGTCGGCGGGGCTGTATGTTCACCAACCCAATCTAATCTTGGATTTTCTGTTGCCAACACTGGGTGGTGTCCTGCACCACCACCACCGCCGCCGCCGGGATATTCATCATCATCCTTGTTCCCTGCAATATTCATTTGACCATAAGAACCCCAACCACCAGCACCTACCATAGTCCCATTGTTTTCAATTCTAATCAACATTTGAGCTAGTGCTTGATCAGTGATTTCCCCTGTATGCAAATTTAATTTAATGCATGGATCGTTTGCTGCATGTATTTCAGTAGTTCTTCTGGCTGCGCTATCTGGAGGACCAAAATATTTTGTTCCTTGGGTAAGAAATTCATTTCTAGGAGAAAGATTGATTGCTTGAATGTGATTATGAAACGAGTTGCCACTCAGAATAACTCCAGAAGGAATGTTCAAAGTAATCATCAATGATTCATCTATTCTGCCCGCTTTGTCTCGGTGATTTCTAAACGGGTCTGTGGCTGTAAATTTAGTACCAACAAAATCATCAGGAAACACAACCGTATAATACTTACCATCTGCGGCTCGGCGACCTGCATAGTTATCACCGGGATTTGTTGGATCATTAGTGTCGGTGATATTAAAGAATAGAGTGTCTCTGAAATCGGTAGGGCTAGATACTTTCAATGATCTCCTTGCAGCAATCACATCAGAATCATCGGAGACATTGTGTTCTAAGAATGCAGGCTCTTTATATGCCGTAAAGTAAACTGTAGTTTCATCTAACACCGAAGGCTGAAAGAATTTAAACTTCAACATACCATTATGAACAAATGTATTTGCCTGAATCGAGGGAAGACCGGGAACCAGAGATTTCAATCTCTTATCTTTTGTTGAAGTTTTTACTGCGTTTTCTTTGACATTCAAAAAACTTAAATTTGTTGAACTGCTATAGTTTGAGGTCTTATATACTGGGCTCCACCAAAGTTGTGCAGGCAACCCATTCGGCGCTTCAATACCAGTTGTAACATCAACTTCACCACCGGACCATTTAGTGTAAGAAAAGTTATTTGCCGGATTGTACTGAGAGTAAGAAGAAAATCCACTTTGGCATGTGGCGTTTATTAACATTCTTGAATTTTGGATGCTTCCCCGTCTAAAGTTTTGAAAGGGATTGGTGACCTCAACAAAACCATAGCTATATATCCAATCATTATTATCTCCGCCACCAAGAATTGCCCGATCATAATGGTAATCCATAAGACCTTCATGGGTCCGGTGTCCAAACGTATAGTACATCCAAGAAAACAGATATATTATTTTTGAGAATCGAACAATCGCTTTTAATTCTTGCTCGCGGTTGTATTTGCCTGTTTCTGGAGTAGTCCAAGCTCTCCAAGGCTTTGGTTTACCTGCACCCGAAAGCTCCAACGCAGTGTATGCGGTCTTCGCGTAATTAGAACTGTCTAAATTAGTTTGGTTCCACACGCTTTTAAACGGATCATAAAAATGAGGATAATCAGAAGATGCATCAAAGTCATTGGCACCAAGAAAGTTTTCTAGCTGGGCTATCTCTAATATCTTTAGCATATCAATTGGTCTTCTGATCCCACCAGTTCCTTGACCCAGATTATAATCAAATTCCATAAGTCCTGTGGGTGAGCTAACACTATCGTCCGGGGGAGGCATTCCATCCCATGCACCCTTTAGGGGATGCGGCCGCCAACCAATCACAACTTCATCAGCAGGAGGCCAGTTCTCTAATGGAGAAACAAAATCATATCCACTCCCTAAAACGTGACCCGGAATATCCAAAAAAGGGAATACATCATACATTCTCCAGAGGTCTTTTGCAACCGATTGTATAAATGTAGAAGAACCAACTCCTTCCAAAGACAAAAGAAGTCGTATTGTTACATCATTATATATTGTGCCGACTCTTGAGTAGACGTTCCCCCAAAGTAAACTAACCGGATCATATCCCGCTCGATCATCATCATCCAATATAGATTCCTGCGGCTGAAAGTCGAATGGGGGCACACCATGACCTTCAAGAAGTTCGGGGGAAATCATCCATTGAAGGTTGATTTGATCATCAAGGCGTCGAAGACCGAGAAAGTTTCTGAAATTGTAATCAGTTCTAGCATCGACAGCATATTGGGCTACTAGGTCATGGACTGGTTTAGGTTTTCCGTTCTGTTCCCAGTGAGTTCCTTGAGTCGCCTCATACGCCATGCCGTCCAAATATTGTTGTGTTGTAGTATACGGGTTGAGTGGATGGCCGAGATAATATTCCCCAGTGAAATTATCCACCCCACCAGTTGAAACTAAGCCTGTTGCTGTCATACCAAAAAATATCTCATTAGATTCTCGCTCAATATTTGCAAATGCATCATATAACCAACAAGTATTTTCATTAAGACCATCCAAAGGATCTACGCCATTCCAATTATCATCTGTAATTATACCCTCTTCTCCAAATATACCAACATCATAAACAGCTTTTGGAACAACTGCCATACCCGATGTGATTGTTTGCATTAAAGAAGCTGCTGTGCTATCGAAAATCAAATCGCCATCAGAGCAACTATACACATTTGAACCGGGCTTGGATATAAAAAGACCAAACTTATCATCTCGATGATAATGTGGGTCTGTGTTTGCCGGAGCTTTTCCTAGAAGAATGCGATCCATTATATTAATGACTCTCCATTGTGTGAATCCATACTTGCAGGAATTCTCAACACCCAATAGATGTATTCGGGTGGATTGATCTTTGATTCATCGTACATATACTGGAAGTGATATGTGGTGTTGGCTTTGAATGCTCCGGCTGGATGTCGCGATGCATCTTCTGCGAGAGTTTTGTTGTAGAGTACGAGTTGAGGGTGCCGATCAATAACACGCTTCTCCTCGGGACTCCCCATCGGTTCGGCATCTCCCGCTGGAATAGAACCTTCAGTTGTTCGCACAAGGATCGGATCAAACGCATTAACATAAGGATAATTTACCCGCGTGCCATTAACTACACCACTACCCGTAAAATCCACAATGGTTACTTCATATTCAGTCCCTGATGGTGCATTTTTTAAGACTAAGGTATCTCCCGATCCATTACTACCATTCCAATTATATCCTCTCCACCCCAAATCAGTTCTTGATAATATATTACTATTATTCTCAAGAACCCAATACCGCTCACCCGAAACCGTATAAGTCCCCTTGACCTTCAACGACAGAACAGCTTGCATTCCGTTGTTTGCATGAGTAAGTGATCTTCCTGTAGTCGGGTAAGCTCCCGTAGTTAACCCGTCTGTATATTCCAAATCCTTAATCTTCAGTGTCCGATCCCAATGATTGCTCTGGATCTGATGACCACCAATTGCCCAATCGTAGTTCATATCCGTTGCCGACCATGTGTTTGCATCATCGTATCCGGTTCCCGCAACCGACGTTCCATCAGAATACTTGAAGGTTCCTCCGTTGTCACCAATCAAAACTCTGGCATTAGGTGCGCCACCGAGAAGTGAAGTTTGATTCTCAATACTTGTGGCACCATAGAATGTATTTGCATCTTCTGATTCAGACGGAGAGACACCAAATGGATGCTGGATGCTCGTCCACTTCAAATCCCAAACTGTTGGCGAGACTGACATGCCCGGCCCCCATGTGTTATATGAAGTTCCTCCCCAGTTGTCTACACCACCTACGCCACCGAAGTATCTTCCATCACCAGAAACGGGTTGGAACTCTGGTCGTTCATGTAACTTGAATCCATCATATGAACCACCCTTTTGATTCTGTGTTCTTCGTGATTTACCAGAGTTATTTGGATCTGTACCTCGACCCTTTTCGCTGATGCTGTTTGCCTCTGACCATTTTGTCTTTGTTTTACTTGGTGCCCATACGATAGAAGCAGCAAGTTCAGTTCCGCTGTCGGAATCATACCATGCATCATGGTGCCATTTATAACCAATATGATTATGATCAAACTTAGAGAGATCCACCGTTCCCCAATTTGTTAGTGCGTTGTCTGCCTTACACATTCCGGGTAGAACATCAGCTTCCCAATGGTTTCCAGAAGAAATAAAATGCCTACTAGGTCCAGCCCACGCTGGATGATAATCCACATGACGATTCCAAGGAGCCCCAAGATATGCGCCGTACATTTGGGTTTCCGGGCTGGCACCCTGTGACTTGGCTGGTCTATACCGAATAGGTCTTTGTAGATTATAGTAATTATTATCTGTGGGTGGTGGTGGGGCAGTTGTAGTTCCAGTAATCCAATACTTTAATTGGTTATCAGAGGCGTCCCAATACGTTGCTTTGTAATCCGCAAAATATGTATTAGAAACTTCAACGGCACCAATGATTCCATTGGTGATAACATCCCTGCCGTGCCTTGACATTGAGACGCCTACAGCAGCTTGTCTGTGTTGTGCATAATGATGATCATCATATGATATATCACCAGATAACGATCCAGCGTAAGAATCAATTGTATCTTGAAATGCGGTATTCAAATCAACTATCGCCGTTCGGCGATCTTCTGGATTTGTTCTGAAATAATAATTATAAGCCGTTACGTTTTTTTCATACTCGACTGGATCTACAGTAAGATCCAAATCGTATCGAACTTCGGATGAAGATAATCCCCAACCACCATTTTGAAAATAGTTATTTGCAAATGCAGGATGCGAGACATCAAAAAGTCTTCCGTCATCATGAGTCCTATAAAAAGTCCCATCAACCACAAGGCTGTCATTATAAAAACCATAGCGGCTTCCTGTAATGACACTTTCGTTAACATAGTTTGTTAAGTCTACTGAAAATGAACTTCCTGTTTCGGTGATGTCTTGCCAGAACGGATAGCCACCCCCCAACTGTCGCGAATCAAAATATGCATGTGCCATTGGAGCAGGACCGAGATTAGAATCAAAGCCCGTCATATTGGTCATCAAACCATAGCCAATCGGTCTTAAAGTATCCGCACGATGTCCATTTCGTCCCGGTAAATTATATTCATAACTCTGTCTGAAGTGATTGATGTGTGTTTTTGTTTTCTTAATTATAAATTCAAAACGATGAGCATTAAATGCCCCTGTGATTGCATTTGTCCCCTCAAATGCCATCCCGGCAAAATAAGGATCTGCTTTAATTGGGATAGGATCTCCGGGTTTTAATTTTGTAATATCAATACCCTGAGTTTTCAAATACGAATTTAACTTATAATCAGGATATGTCGTGCGATTGTGTGTGGAGTACGTCGCAGCTCTTGCATTATTCAGAATAGGATGATAATATCCCTGACCAGTTCTGTAAAGCTCTGTTTGCCCGGTGTCCGCGCCGAATCTGTAAGACGGGCTCAGGGGATCAGGGTCGTATGGGTCATTAAAATTCGGATTCCAATTTTTTGTATGCCATTTATAACCCTCGGAACTGTAAATATCGCCACTAAATCCGGTCATGGCATCATGGAATGGATCTACATGATCATTCGGATCTGGTCCTCCACCACTAAAAGTTCCTCCGTTCCCACCATGACTGTGAACTTGCGGATTTGCTCCTCTTTCATTATGCACAGTTGATGCCGCATAGTAATCTCCTGCAATATCATTTGGAATTCCAAAGGTTCTTGATATTTGCTTTTCTGAGTGCAGATGATTCGGGACAAAATACAAATATATTGGCTGCTTATTAGTTCCCGTTCTGGTCGATGCAGACCCACAATAATGCTCATAAGGAGTCCCTGCCGGATTTCCTGCATTGGGTGTTAATCTTAATACAGCCCTTTTCTTAAAAATAACAAACGGACCTTCAATTAGACTCGACCCAACTCTACTATTCGTATTATAATCCCAATCTGCGCGAACAGAACCATATCCATGAGAACTATCTGATGATTCTTGAGCCGGGACGCCAGTGGTTCTTGACAAGATCGGAAACAATCTTGTTGCGCCCTTGCCTTCATCTAATTGCTGTTGGGTTGGAAAATAACCATAATTACCCCATCCACCACTATATAATTGGGGATAATCTTTTCTCTTATAATCATTAGTTTCCTTTAAAACGTCATTCTTATACCATGCATCATAATGCGCTGGACCAGAGAAGTTTGAAATATCATATGCAAAGGTTGCACCGGGATAAGTATACCATCGAGAGACAACAAACGAATCTTTATGTCCATAGTATCCTGTTTGTGGTTCTGTCCATGATGGTAAAGATCCATTTTCAAAACCATGGCCAGGACCGCCACTCGTAGAAGCACCACCCAAATATCTATGAATGGATGTGGTCCGTGTTGCTGTGCTATCCGGCGGTTCGCCTGTTTGATAGTGAATGTCTCTTCTATATGAATTTGAGTATTTTGAGTTATCGCCACGAATGGGCGATGTACTAGAGAATCGCCGATCTCCTTCAGATTCTCTCATCTCTGAGCCTGGGCCCAAAGTCCAAATGTCAGAAACATGTCCGGTGGGTGTTATGTCATCAGAAGCAACGAAAGGTGTATTAAAATTGTTTAATCTGCCAGTTGATAAGTCAGGCCAGAAGATATTAGGGGGAGTCGCATCGTGCATATTCCATCTGTTTGGAAAAACCTCATCGAAATTTTGCAAGACAAACGGACTTCCTGATACTGCCCCAAACGGTATATTTGTGTATGAATGAGTCCCCGTTCTTCCGTAGTCATGAAGACGACCATATGCCACTTGTGTTCCGGGTCCAGATCCACCAAGTTCTGGTTGATAATCCGCAGCGAGTGTTTCTGAGTATAGGTCATTTCTAACCGAATCACTACTTGTTCCATAAAAATGCTCTCGGGTTGCAGTATTGAATGGATGAGTTCCGTTGAATGGGCGATACATATAACGATTTCTGAAATGAACATCAACAGAAAATGGTCCTGCCTTGTTATCATGCCACGATGAGGCAAATATTCCATTTGAATCATATCTTGAAGCTACATGAAGCCCCAAATATCCATGACCCGGATACCCGGTGTAGTCACCTTCGCCCAATTGTCCTTGTCCAACGTGACCTGCCAGGCCTCCAGATCCTCCCCGGAACCCAGACCCGACAAAACCATGCTGACCAATTGGATTGGCTTGCAAATCCTGAGTCGGCTTGCTGCCTCCAAAATTTCTGGATGCGCCGTGCGTTCCATGTTCATAACCCCTGCGTGTTCCTGCATGATCATGCCAATCACCCTGATTCGCAATAGTTCCCCCATAACCAAACATGCCAGAGAGTTCATCATAAGTTTTTGTTGGTGCCTGTGGATGCCAAAGATCGCCCTTATACTCAAACCGATTGTTTGCATATCCAAGCCACATAGAGTCATCTAAGAACTTCGTGTTGTTTGCATTCCACGAAGTTCCAATGGAATCCTTGAATGACACATATGAACCTGAACCTATGTCTGCATCATATTGATAAAAATTATTGAACTGTGGAACATTCCAGTCCCCAAACTTGTTTGCCCAATCAAATGTGGGTAGACAGTTTCCTTTGTCCATTCCAGTATAATTTGCAAAGTAACCCAGACGACCATCCATGTGATCTCTTGCAGACCAATCGAGTTGTTCCGATGCCGAGGAATATTGGTCCGAACCGATTGGATAGCCTGTTTGGTATATTGCACTATTGACTGGATTTATATCTAATTTCTTAACAACCCCATCAGATCCAGTAAAAATCTCACCAGAGTCCCCAAGACTTGCTCCACTATGAACCGGATCATATAAAACAGGACGATCTAAATGCCGGGGAGTTCCGTCATATGAACCGCCGTCGATGACAGATAGGTCATATCGTGAACCCCTCAACTTCATTTTGAGTCTTTTTCCTCCGGCTACTCCCGGCGAAACATGGTCAGGAAAAGTAGTAACAGAACTCCTCTTGGCAGAATCATTCCAAACATTTTCTTGGAAATAACCGCCCGACCCAGCGGCACTATCAAATCCCTCTTTTGGTATACCATCCTTAGTTATAATTTGACCCCTACGAAGCCCTAATGTATTTGGATTCATCTTTCCTACTGCATATGAAGTACCCGAAATTCCTGTGTCGCCCATATTTTGTTCAAATGGACCATATGTAATTATCCCATCAAACACCCCGCCTGCGCCATCATATGTAGCAACAATATACTCTGACCCATCATCCACCGTATTCGTAATTGTAAAAATTGATCCAGCCAGTCCCGCAAATTTACGACTAGCAGAATCGGTCATTCTTGGAAAAGGCGGTAGCTTGTGTGGATGAGAGGCAGGTGGTTGATCTACTACTACCTGTGAATGAGTGCCAGTTTCAGCCAAACCACTCACCATATACGGTGCTGAAATTTCCTCAGAAGACGGTTGGAGAGCCCAAGAAGAAAAAGCGCCGTTATCTATAGCAAGAGAATCTTTCCAAAAATCATGAAAATGGTCTTGATATTGGTAGTCCAGTTGCAAGCCTCCGGGGAAACGGTCTGCCTCCAATTGTATAGTTGGCTTGGCTCGCAATGTATTATTCGTCTCTAGGTGGGAATTCTGACTCTGCTTTGGATACATAACAAAGGATTCTGGATTCTCTGATTCGGGATCATAGTTTCCGCCTTTGTATATTTCAACATACGGTTCCTGTGGAGTATAGTTAAACAAATGCTCAAAGCCATCGCGGGCAATTGCATTTCTGCAAGTTAAATCAAAGTGATCATATCCTGATCGGGCATATGCAAAGGTTCTATACTCACTTCCATAGGCAGTATTTGTTGAAGGCTGATATTGTTTTGTTAGTGGATTCCAAACTTGTGTATTGGATGATATGTCACAGTGGGCAAAAGAAAACTCTTTGTCACCACCGGGAAACGACATCTTTGTGCCTCCGGTTGGATCATATCTCTGAAATAGAACAACCGGAATGTATGGAAGTTTTGGGAATTCAATTCTACCTGATGTTGAACCGGGGTGTGATGTTCCAGATTCTTTTGAATACCCATTCGCCCACGCATACTCATTACCAAGAACAACTCTACCTGTTCGGTGAACAAGGCCGGTATCTGACCAGTCTGATGAAAATATGAAATTATCATTATAAGAATCTCCGAAACCCAATGGAATACCGCGTTTCTTGAACCGAACATAATCAATTTCCCAATCTGCCTCTGATTGATCGTGAGCTTCATTTGTAAAATCAAACCGAATGGTATCTATTTGAGTGTTACTAACCCAATCACCCACATTAGATCCGGCAGACATTGCAGCATGACCTTCGCCTGCCCGAGTATATTCAGTGCCACCACGCTCCCAACGATACTCAAGATTCTCAAAGTCGTATTCAATGGTTGTCCATTCACCATTTGTTCCAACCAAATCTTCCCAAAATCGTTGTGTTCTTAATGAATGAGATCCATTAAAATAACTTGCCGGAGCGCGGTCATGTGTAGAATTACTCGACGACCAAAACAACTGAAGAAAAGCTGCATTACGAGTGCTAACATTAAAATCATCAACAGACCAATTCGTCCCATCTGCTTTAGGGGGGCGTCGGATTTTTATCTCAAAGAGTGGATAAGTGTTTCCATTAAATGATTTATCTTCAGTATTATTATTCCAGTAATATTGAACCCAACCGGGGGCAGATGTTTGCCAAGAAGGAGAATTGTTTAGAACCTGAACGAAGTAATTATCACCGTCAGTGACGGAAGAGGTCGTATTGCCAATAAAACGAAGCGTTCCATCTGATGTGCTATACATCCGTCCTTCGGAATATGAATTTCGTGGTTTAAACCCAAAAGTATATGTGTTAGATCCCGTGAAGCTAAAATTTTCATTATAACCATAGATAGGAAGAACCTTACCATCACGAAGACCGTCTGGGCCTGGATCAGTCCCTGCATAGTATCCATTGGATGCATATGCAATAACATTGACTCCGGGTTTTGACACCCAAAATCCAGATTTGCTATCCGATCCGCTTGTGGCGGTATTTCCAAGTAAAATTCGTTGCATTCATAGGCTCCGCAAAATACTTTATATATAGTCGCTAATCGCTAATGACAATTCGGCTGTTCTTGCCGTCAAGCAAAATCTTATCGGCTGTAGAGTCTGGATTATCCCCAACCGTAACTCTTACGCTGATCTGTCCTGCCTGAATCTTATCAGCAGCGAGTTCCTTAATTGCTGCATCTTCAATACTCGCAACCTTAATGAATGTTCCGGGCAATCTACTCTCCCAGAATTGATCATTTGCAAAGAATGAGTTATCAGCACCACCGTCAAAATTACCAATAAAGTCTGAGGGTCTAATTGTAAAGTTGTAGGACTCGCGGACCACGCTGGGTTTGCGGGCAAATTGATAGGCTTCCACTGAACCAATCTGTAACATATTTTCTTCTTCGTCTACCGATGATGCAAACACATGGGTTGTTTCGTCATGTATCTTTGAATTAGCAATTGCTATTTCACCAATAATTAAATCCTTTGTATCATCGGGAATAAAATACTCCCAACCTATATCACGCTGTGTGCTATGATTTCCCCATACCGATGATCGTTTCCATGTCTGTGGGTGTGTTGTATTTGATCCAACTGGAATTGCCATAACATAATTTTTGTCTGTGGAGTATAAGGGATTTACAGTTTCCGAGGCATCCAATTGATCATAATAAGCAGTATCATTATACATGATATATCCGGTATTTCCATAGTATCCATTTCCAACTCCATTATATACCCCACCAATGGTAGAAATTCCTAAATGTAGATGACCCTTCTTGAGATATTTCACATTCCCGTCAAAGGAAATATATGGATCTACATCTGCCGGGTTTCCGTCTACATCAAACCCATGAAAATATGCAAAGCTATTCTGGGTAAAGGAGCCAGCGGTTCTACCAACATGATCAAAAGTTTCATATCCCCTCTTGACTGCCAATCCCGGTCGTGGCTGCAACTGTCGTGGTCGCCCGGTTGGATTCATGTAGAGGTATCGGATGTTGCGTGGAGTCAGGATTGAATTATACAATCGCGCTTCATCATAATAACCATTTGCATTGTTTCGCGTTGTCGTCCCGGCTTCGGTGGATGGAGTTCCGTTCAACATCAAAGATCGTGATACTTCTGCGGTGTCTATGGTAGTGCCGGTAATGTCTCTTACACCATAAAACAGAAGACCTTCACCTTCTCGATAGATCCATAAAGT
>MDSV01175258.1_pt1 | contig 20551 bp, 26 predicted proteins | sample 810851 | NCBI WGS metagenome assembly MDSV01 (sample SAMN05326640, study PRJNA326480) | marine metagenome | isolation source: seawater | place: Atlantic Ocean: North East | collected 2012 | reverse complement strand
CAACTATAGTAACACAAACAATACTATGGCGGCTTTCATAAACAATTGGGTTGGTGGCTCAATGACAATATTAGGTAACACTGGTGGAGGTAGTTGTGGCAATGATTGTAGTATGACACAAACAAACACAGCCGTAACTGATAGCAATTATACTAGTGTTGGTGTTTATCCTTATGGTGCTTATTTCAGTGGTGACGGTACATGGGTGGTAAAAAGTACAAGTGGTAAAGTATTATGGATGCGTTGGTCAGGCAGTGAATTGACTAGTGGTTACACTGGTGCTGTTTATGTAACCTTTGACATTAACCAATTTACTAGTGCTTATGATGGTACACAGATGGACGATTTAGTTTCAGACACATACACAAGCCTTACATCAACAGCAGTATCTATTTCAAGTTCTCAAACTACAACAAAATCAACAGCAACAAGTAGGACATATAATTCCAACACAATAAGAATTACACAAAGTGGATCAAATTTAGATCTAGATATTATACAAAAAGGTGACAATAACTTTATCGAAGGAAGTGATTTTAGTTCTGTTGCTACACTTACTGGAGATGATTTAACTATTACACTAGAGCAAGGTTCAAGTTTAGGAACATCTGATAATAATGGTATTGGTATAGATGTAAATGGAGATGCTAATACAGTAATGATTAGACAAGGAACAATGGGTAATAGTGATACTGGTGGACATAAAGCAAAAGTAAATGTAACAGGTGACACAAACAGTTTAACACTTTATCAATATAATGATGGTGGTAGTACTTCTAACCATTTTTCACATATTGATATTACAGGTGGACAGAATACAGTAACATCATATCAAAGAAATAATAATTCAAAAGACTTGTTTATAGATTTAGACGGTTCAAGTAATACTATATCAACGGATCAAAAAGAAACAGGAAATCATTATTTAGATTTAGATGTTAACGGAAACGGACATACAGTTACAGCAACACAGCGAGGATCTGGCGATCACGGTGCTAGAATAGATTTAACAAATTCAGGTGGTTCGAGTACTGTAACATTAGACCAAAACAGCAGTACAGACCAAAACTACACACTTACACAAGACTGTACTAATTCTTCCGGATGCTCAACTAGTGTAACACAAAATTAGTTAAATACTGTATGTTATACAAGTACAAAAATTATGCCCTTGTACTCGACGATGGGAAAGGACGATTTTATAAAGATGGTCAGCTCATGTTTAAAGGCGATGGCTTTATAAGTATTAAGTTTATGATAGAACATTGTGAAAGTGAAGAAGTAAACAGTTGGTTCAAAAGCCAACTAGAATCAAGAGAAAAAATAACGTGGGAATCAAAAAATGAAGTTAAGTAAAATTTTAACACATTGGACAATACCTTTCCTTACAGTTTTTGCTATATCCTATATGGTGTTTGTTAATCCTTGGGTTGTTCAAACAGCAAAGTTAAAGAGTTTTGATTACCAACTACAAAACGAAGCATCTTATCAAGATAATAATCTAGTTTATGTAACATTAGGCGAAGCAAGTATTGAGTCAAAAGGACAATGGCCTTGGCCTCGCGATGAGATAGCACAGTTAATATTAGAATTAAGAATAGCAGGAGCAGGTGTGATTATTTTACCTGTACTGTTTAGTGAAGCAGATAGATTTAATAAAGATCAAGAGTTTATGGAAATGCTTTATCAAAACGGTGTAGTTATAGCACAGACAGGAAGCATACAAAAAAGTACAACAGGTATACCACGCGGTGTTAGTATGGTTGGCGGTAATAAAGATGCGGCTAACAATTTGTTTACATATCCGGGTATGCTAGGGCCTCTAAATTCGTTAGCTGACGTAGTTGACGGTGTAGGTGTTATTAGTACAGCACCAGAAGTAGATGGCGTTGTAAGACGTGTTCCTTTGCTTATTAATGTACAAGGAGACTTGTATCCTAACATAGCAATAGAAACATTAAGAGTAATGATGGGTGTAGATAGTTACCAAATGAAAACTACACCATACGGAATTCATAGTGTTAGAGTAAAAGGCTTTCCTGTTAACAGAGGAATTATTAAAACTGATGATAGAGGTAGATTATTTTTACGTTGGAATGCTAACATACCAACACTTAATTATACAGTAGATAGTTTAGAAAGTATTGAAGGTAAGACTGTTATTATAGGAATGACAGCAGAAGGTTTAAGTAATCCAGTTGCTACACCTTTAGGTGAAAAATATCCACACGAAATTATAGGTAGTACGTTAAGCACAATTATATTAGGTGAAACTATAGAACGTCCTATGTGGGCTGACTTATACGAACTTGGAGGAATACTTGCTATTGGACTTTTACTTGTTATTATAATTGCTTTTGCTCCTTATTGGTTTAGTGGTATACTAATTATTTCTAGTTTGGGAGGTATTGGTTATGGTGTAACTTATTTGTTTAATAATAAACTTTGGCTAATAGATCCTACTATGCCGGCATTGATGATTTTTGTTGTAGGCTTTCATGCTGTCTTTAATAGATTTGTAAAAGAGTTTATGCTTAAACAACAAATTAAAAAACAGTTTGAACATTATCTAGCTCCGTCAATGGTTAAAAAGCTCCAGAAGAACCCAGACTTGTTAAAATTAGGTGGCGACACTAGACAGTTAACTTTATTGTTCTGTGATATTAGAGGCTTTACTCCTATATCAGAACAATTTAAAACTAATCCACAAGGCTTAACAGAACTAGTTAACAGATTCTTAACACCAATGACAGATATTATTATGGTAAACGAAGGTACAGTTGACAAGTATATGGGCGACTGTATTATGGCGTTTTGGAATGCTCCTCTAGATGTAGAGAAACAGGCCGATAAAGCTGTTGATACCAGTATTAGTATGTTAAAAGGATTAAAAGAGTTAAATACTCAGTTAACTAAAGAAAATATGTTACCAATTAACATAGGAATTGGTCTTAACACAGGCGAAGCTGTTGTAGGTAACATGGGTTCAAATCAAAGGTTTGACTATAGTTGTTTAGGTGATGCTGTTAACTTGGCGGCAAGACTTGAAGGACAAACGAAAGGATACGGTGTGAAAATATTATTTGGACAAGAAACAGCAAAGGCTTTAACAGGTAAGCATACAATTTTAGAATTAGATTCTATTGCTGTTAAAGGTAAAAAAGAACCAGTAGCAATTTATACTGTTGTTGATCCTGACATTGTTAAATTAGAAGAGATTGCTCAACTACACCATCTTGTTGATTTACATTGTAAATTAAGAGAAAATTATGTTAAGCAAAACTGGAAATTCTGTGAAGACGCTATTGATAACCTGATGGGTAAGTTTTCCGGAGAGTTAGATAGTTATTACACTATTATAACTGATCGAATTAAAGATTATAAAATTAACCCGCCACCTAAAGATTGGGACGGTGTTTTTGTAGCTACTACAAAATAGCAATTAGTATTAAGCAACAAGCAAATCCTAAAATTGTTCCAACAACAAAAGATTTACACATATCACAGTGGCTCCAAATAACACCACCAAGTGTTCTATCAAGGCTTTTCCACGCCCTTGCTTCTGCTTCGTTCATTTTTTGTTTATCACGTTTTTCTTTCTCCTCAAGACCTTCTAGTATCATATTGAGTTTGACAGTTAAACGAATCATATCATTGTCTAACATTCTTATTCTATCGATAAGAGCAATTAACGTTACAGTTGTAGAAGAAAGAACAGGCTTAATAGTTTTAGTTACCCATCCGTATATAAACCATATAAAATATCCCATACCAACAGCCGCAACCGTCGGAAAGCCATACTTATTAATGACATCTACTAATTCTTCTATACCCATAATATCCTTATAAGACTTTGTTCGCCTTTTTATTTTGTTTAATTAACCAACCACCCTCGTTTACTATAAAAACGTCTCCGGGTTGATATAGATAATGATCTTTTTGTTTTTCACCACCATCATTAGGTTCGCCCATTACTTCTCCGGGCCAGTCACCTTCTACTTTAAAATTATCACCTGCTTGATTGATTGTGTAATCCATCCACAACATAACTTATTATCCTAACTTTTTCTTGATCCAAAGTACCAAGGCATAGACTACTAAGGCATACACAGTAGCAATTCCAACATCAACAAGATGTTCTCTCATATGGTATATAAATTCAATTCCTGCTTGTACATCACCTTCAGCCATTAGTCTCTCCTTGCATCTTCTTTGCCTTCATTTGCGGCTATTCTAGACACGTCTGGCTTTATGCCAGCAACGTGAGATAGTAAAGTGTCAATCTTAACTAGATCATTGTTCATTGTTTGAACTCTGTTGTCTAGAGCTTTAATCATACCTTGCATTGTTGTTACTGTTTGGGTTACACTCGCCAATATGAATTTAATAACAATGTATATAAAAATACCAGCTATTAAGGCGCCTGCTATTGGGAAACCTACTTCCCCTATTAGATAGAAAAAATTACTCATTGACCTTCCTTTACGATAAATATTTATACAAATAGAAGGTGTTCAAATGAAGATAGCTATAGTATGTAACGGTCAATTAGGGTCTGCAATAAGGAGTGTACTCCTAAGACAGAAGAATAGATTCCATATAGGTCTCGATATAACATGGTTTGACGACACACAGGTTGGGCAAACACTATCACAAGGTGCTTTACCTTTTGCTAATTATACACCACAAGAAATAGCCGAAAATCACGATTACATAGTAACAAACTGTGAATTTCCAACTACTCACGCTATAGCCAACGCTTTACCAGATCAAAACTGTTTAATTACTGTTAACAGAACTGATATGTTTCATGGCACGGGTAAAAATATAGTAGATGGTGTTGGTGTATTTTCAGGGCTAATGGATATGATGTCAGCAGTAATGATGTCAGAGTTTTCAACAGTTGATCGCTTAGATTATTATGTTGGAATGAATCCAAATATGTGGGACGGTAAAACAGCTATTGCTCCTAATATAGATCCACAGTTATACAAAGACATTGTTAATAGTGGCAAAGATTACTTTAGTGAAGTTAGTTTAAGAAGTAGAAATTATGTATCAGAAGCTATCAGTCATGCTTTATACCTTCCATATCATCCACATGATTACAGTTTAAATTGGTTATACCTAAGTAAGAGTTATAGAGATATTGTTAGATCAGCTAAGAAGCTATATAATCATCAAGACAGTTATTTAGATATATTCTGTAATATAAATGGTACAAAGTTTGGCCAATCACAATGTGATATATATTATACGAGAGTACCTGCTACACAAGGAGCAAGTGCTTGGCACTATGCTGAAGCTTGTTGTGTTGGTAGTTGGATTTGGCAGTTAGCTACTCATCAAATAGAAAAGAAAGAATGGCATCCTAAAGATGCTGACTGGAAGTTATTTACAGATAACATATTTGGTAAGAGATTCCAAGCCGCACCAATCGCCGCTTAATTTATAAAGACAATTAATGGAAAAAACTTCAAATTACGATAACCGTAAATCATCGAATGATCTAAGTCATCAATTTTATGTATCTGGTCTTAATGTTATTTGTAAAAAAGAATTACAAGAAATCTCAAAAACTATTCCTAGAGAAGGAAAAACTTTGTACAATGACGGTTGGGTTTTTGATTTAAAAAGTAAAGAAATATTAGAATCACACATAAAAAAGTTTGACATTGAAAAGATAATATTGTATAATACAGCATCACCTAGAGATATTGAAATAAAAAACTTTCGAAGAGGTTTCTATGTTAGTAAAAAAGTTGTTTTTAAGAAATTTCAAAAGTATATAGAGAAAGAATATTTGGTATCATATGACAAACATGAATATCTTGATGAAGATACAATTTTAGCAGAAGGAACAGTATTAGTATGTTATTAAAATATATTATAGGGAACAGCAGTAGTTCTGATGGATTAATTTTTTGTACTTGGTCACCTGATCAAGATCCAATTACTAGAGCAAAATGTTCTTTTACAGAATCTTTCTTACAAGTAAAATTTTCAGCAAATCATAAAAACAACATTATTATTAATGATGGACAAATACCACTAAACAGAATACTATGGCAGATTTCTACTATGCCTGGTGCATTTAAACTTGTTTGGGTTAAGCCAGGTTCGTTACTGTTTTTTAATCATGTTCAAACTATTTCAAAATTAATGGAAGAATACATTGATAATGATTTTGTAACTGAAGATAGTTGGGGTATGATTACTTCTAGTCAAAAAGATTTTGCTATTTTGAATCCAGTACACAATGACTGTTTCCAAGGTGTTAATATAGACGAATGGGCAGATAAATGTAAAGCAAATAACTTAGAAGTACGGATTGTAGAACAAGAAATTCAACAAGCAGGTGATAACAAACAATACAATAAGTTTAGAACAGCATTTATAGATTGGGTAGATCCTAATGCAGAAAATGATCCATTGTTTGCTAATGAAGAAGAATACCAAGAACAAATTAAAAACATAACAGCATCTGAACGTGAAGAGATTTTATCTTTTGGTACAAAAACTTTAGTGTATTATAACAAAATGACTTTGCCAACAGAATTTAAAAGTCATTACGAAAACGTAATAGAATTTAGTAGCATAGAAGAATTAGAAAAAATTATAGATCAACAACAAGAAAATGTTAGTTGGTTATTTGGATTAAAATTAACACTTCCGGCGTCTTGGTGGAAGTATGGGCATCATAGATTAGAACGTGTTGTTAAAGGTATGTTAGCTAAACCAAACTCTATATTATACGGATATACGTTTGAGAATAATAATATACTTACAAGTACATTTGGAGATAATAATGTTCATGTTTGATTTAGAAGAAGCAACAGGTTATATAAAATCATGGATTAATGATTTTGTTACACAACCAAATCCAGACTTAAATAATTTTCCACCTTGTCCATATGCTAAACAGGCCATACTTGATAATAAAGTATCTTATGATGTAGCAGATTTAGATATTGACTTGTTCTTAATTAAAAAAGCAGAACTATGGAATGAGGATATTGATGTATGTGTTATATTTGTCCCAGATGTATCATCACAAGAATTAAGCAGATTAGTAGACAGTATTAATAAACGTTACTTAATGGGCAATAATTTTGTAGCACTAGAAGACCATCCAGACGATGAAGAAAATATTAACGGTGTAATAATGAACAACGGAAAATATCCTATTGTATTAATGCAACGTTTAAGTAAGATACAAATGTTTAGTGGGTTTCTTAAAAAGAAAGGTTACTATGATGTTTGGAGTAAAGAGAATTTAGACGATGTTGTTAATTGGCGGACACATCATGAAGATCTTGAAGAGATTTAATAAGGCTGTCACGTTGACAAAGTCTAACATATTCTTCTTTATTGCTACACCATTTTTCACCTGTCCAAAATTCAAAGCCTTTTAACTTGCCTTTGTATATACAAGTTTTTTCGTAACCAGAGCCAATGTAAATGTGTTTATGTCCAAGCATAGTAGCAAGATGAATTTCATGGTCAAGTGTTACTCGGCCAAAATTAGGAACAGAATGATCATGTACAAACACACAGGTCTCCCAAGCACCTACATATTCACGTAGTTTGGAAAGTCCAATTAATTTGTCATTATCATCAAAGTATCCAAGCAGTTTGTTCTCTTTATGTATTTCATTATCTCCTGGATACGGATATAAGTTTTTGCTTTTTATGTATTCATTATACATAGGAACCCAGCGAGGGTCATTACGTTTAAGCTCTTTTACGTTATTCCAAACAGGTTTTTGCCTTTTGGTTTTCCATGTGCTTAAATCGACTCTAACAGAACGTGAATTATACCATATATCGTAATCACCTTCTACGCTGTGCCATAGGAAACCTAAGTTGAGGGCTTCTAATTCCTCTTCTGGTTTAACGTGTTTTGCTAAGATTTCGGAACAACGGATATCTAAGTTTTCCATTGTACCGTATATGTGGTCGTAGTATATTTTCATGAATTAACTTTCGAGTTATATGCTATGATAATTATTTATATAAAAGGAGGTCCTGGATGGACGTTTATACTATTTACGCTGATCACACTGAAGACACTAATGCTTTTGCCTTCGTAAAAAATATGAGTAAGTTCCTAGATCATATGGTTGAACTAGGTAGAATGGAAACTTATAGAATTACAAGAATGAAGCTAGGTTTTAGAAGTATGGATCTACCAGAATTCCGTATTGATATGGAGTTTAAAAACATGACACAGTTAGATAATGCTATGTCAAGTGTTGTAACAAATGAAAAGAATATAGAAAAAGATCATGTTGGCTTTAACCAACTAGTTGATGTTGAAACAATACAACATTTCCTATATAGAGATTTCCCTGATAATATTAATGAACATAAAGAGAATATAAATGACAAATAACGTAAATTCCTGGAGTGAATTCCAACCATTAAAACAGTTAGTAATTGGCACTACTTACCCTCCAGAGTTCTTTGAAGATGTAAAGAACACTAAAGCCAGAGACTGCCTCCAACGTATAGCAAGTGAAACACTTGAGGACTTAGACAATCTTAAAAAGACAGTAGAAGCCAAAGGCGTAAAAACATATACATCAACAACAGAAGAACTAGGTTATAAAACTAGCATCATGGATTACCTGGATGAAGAAGGTAAGATGGGCATGGGAAGTGATAAACATGGCCAACATGAAAAGGGCAGAAATCAACTACCTGTCCCACCACTTAATCCACGTGATGATTTTGTTACTATGGGTAACCAAGTAGTAATGACTGGTAGTGCTTTTGAATCTAAACCATGGGTTCCTCTTTTTGAAAATTGGTTTGGTGATAAGTTTGATTGGAGTATTGTACGAGATAAAAAGAAATTTACTAGAACTACAGCTAATCACAGAAACAGATTAGGTAGACTAGGTGTTAAAGATAGCGACATTGATACATTATTAGAACTTGAAGCAGAGCAACATACTCAAGATAGAATGACAGGATTTTGTGCTCCAGAGTTAACAAGAATAGGTAAGACTTGTTTTTGTGATACTCAACAAGCTGTAGATATTGCCGACTATATGGAATTAGCATATCCTCAATTTAATTACAAAGGAGTATTCATCGGCGGTCACAATGATGCTGTATTCAACGTATTAAAACCAGGGGTATTATTAACAACAGAAGATATTGGCCACTATGCTGAATCATTCCCAGGATGGGAGAAAATTTATCTCCCTGATAGTAACTTAAACCAAGTAAGACCTTTCTTAGAAATTAAAAGACATAACGAAGGTAAATGGTGGATGCCAGGTGAAGAAGATAACAACGAGTTCACTGACTTTGTTGAAACTTGGTTAGAAGATTGGGTAGGATTTGTAGAAGAAACAGTATTTGATGTAAACTTATTAATGCTTGATGAAAAGACAGCAATAGTAAATGCCGAAAACGCCGAACTTGAGAAAAAGTTTAATGCTCAAGGAATTGAAATGATTCATGTACCTAATAGGCACAGACATTTTTGGGACGCTGGATGGCATTGTATTACATTAGATATTGAACGCGAAGGTGGACAAGAAGACTACGGAGTTTAAATTGTGCCTTCTAAGTTTTGTAGAATGCCATATGAAGCTGTAGCAATATCGTCAATAGGCAAGATTATGCCTTGCTGTGCTTTTGATAACTCTAAAGCAGGCAATCACAAAACTATCTCAGAATATTGGGAATCTGATCTAAGAAAAGAAGTTATTAAATCTTTTGATAATAACTTACAGCACTCAGGATGTCGGTCTTGTTGGGAGCAAGAAGATTCAGGCACTAGATCTAAAAGAGAAAAGTATAGCTTAACCAACACTAAACTTCCTTTTACAACAAAAAACATATCACCAAAATTTGTAGAATTAGCATTAGGCAACCAATGTAATGTTGCCTGTGTTACTTGTGGCAGTGATTTTTCTACTGGTTGGCGACAATATGATAAGCAAATGCCTGAAATGTTTGCTGATAGGAAAGATTTACTAAAAGTTAATTTTAAAGTGGATAGACCATTTATAGATGATTTATTAAGTAAGATGAAAACTAATCCCTCATTAAAGATTGAGCTTATTGGCGGCGAACCTTTCTTTAATAGAGAAGGAGTCTACTTACTTGAACAAATGGCCAAACATAATATGCCAAACGAAGTAGCTATGACTAGTAATTGTACAATTATAACAGACTCGATTGTAGACGTAGTTAAAAAGCTAAACGTTCATATTTGCCCTAGTATTGACGCTGTAGGACCTATGTATAGTTACATTAGGAACTATGACTTTAATACTGTAGAACAAAACTTAATGAAGTTAAAAGATGCTGGAATACAGCTAATAATAATGCCTGTGTTTAGTGTGTTTAATGTTTGGCAAATACCAAACTTGTTAAGATGGTTATTATCAAAGGAATGGGGTAGTAAAACAAAGATTAAACTTAATAATTTTGTACACGGACCTGACTACTGTTCTATTAAAAATATACCACACGAGTTATTAAGAGATACTATAAGCGAAATTAAAGAGTTAGACATTTCAGAGTTTTGTACCCATGAAGATAAGTTATCGTTTATTAGTTTACTTACAAATTATACACAAGAAGATGAAGAAAGAAAACTCAGAAAAACCTTAGGCTGGATCAAACAATGTAATACAATAAGAGGAGTTAATATACAAGACTTAGATGAAGATGTAGAATTGTATATGGAATATTTAGAGCATGGAATATAAGTTTTTAGATAATAACGAAATTGTAATAATAGACTATATACCAGGATCAAGCGGTCAGTTTTTTTCTCGTCTTTGGTGCGAACTAGATGGTACTCAGGGTTATGATGATGAAAGAACTATGAGAGAAAATGGTGAAGTATATTATGATACAATGTTACCTAAACGTATTGTAAACTTTTTCTTAGAACAAAATAAACCATCAGGCCAAGATTACAATACATTTTTTGAATTCTTAGGAACAACATTATTAGCTTGTAGGCAAATGGAATTGTTTTGGTGTGGTAACAATACAGAATTTTATCCTCTTTGGAATTCACCTGTAGAGAACAACAGAATAGTTTATCATTTACATAGTTGGAACGAAGTACCTTGGCAGACAGTACATAAAAATATCAAAAGAATAGTATTACAATCTAAGACGTGGGAGAGTTGTGAGTTTCAACGTAATAGAGCAGAGAAGTTTTACCCAAATAATCCTTGGGATAAACATCTTGATAGTTGGAATACAGCAGATTGTGATATAAGTGTAGACTTCTGTGATATGCTAGTTAATCAAAAGACAAAGGAAATTATAGATTGGTTTAGAACACACCTTGGTAAAGACTTTGACGAAAGCAAAGTTATTAAAGCTGAATTACTATTGTTAGAGTATTATAGAGAGGTAAAAAGTGTACCAATTATATCTAAATAACGAAAGTTCTAGAGGATCCCTAGCAGAAGTTTGGATAGATGAAGAAGCTAAATTAGTTAAAAAGTTATACAAGACTACAGGTATAACAATCAAAAACAAACCTCCATTGTTTCAAGATATAAAAGAAATAGAAGCTATGTATACTAATGAGTGTAAATGGTTGTATCGATTACAGTCTGATAAAGTAGTAAGGTTATACGAGCATGGTGAACTAAAAGATGAGGAAGGTTTCTACTGTATACAAGAATATGGTGGGCCTACGTTGCTTGAATATCATTCAAATGGTGTACTACATACCCACTTCCCCAACATAAAAGAACAAATAATCGACCTCTTTTTATTTTTTAAAGAGAAAAATGTATATAAGTTTAATAATGCTATGGCTAATATTTGTGGAACAAGCGATGGTAATATCAAAGCATTTGATTTTAAATATGCAGACAAAAGAAGTCTTGACAAAAGGGAAAATGAATGCTATAGTATAGATACTTGGATTGCTAAAATAGACAAAACTCTACCAAACGAGTTAAAGAAATTAATTTAGCATAATAAGTATAAAGCAGGCCGGTGTAGCTCAGTTGGTAGAGCAGTTGATTTGTAATCAACAGGTCCCGAGTTCGAATCTTGGCGCCGGCACCATACACACAGAAGAGGATGTTAAGATGGAAATTATTTGGCATTTGTTACTAACAGTATGCTCAGGCTCAACCTGTATTGAACAAGACGTTCAATGGTTTGATAATCGAACGTCATGTGAGATTATGCTTGTTCAATATGCTGAAATACCATCAGACGGAGATTGGGACTCAGTCGAGTATCAATGTAAACCTGTCGACTCACTCTCGACATAAGAAAGGAAAAATGTTGTCTGATCAAGAAATGAGAGAAAAGATTGTTAATGGTCTTATAGCTCACGCTGAAGGCGAAATAGCTTTACACAAAACTAATGTAGAAGTGTATCTAGCTAAAACTGTTGGAATTGGTGAACACTCTGACATTTTAGAAACTGTACAAAAAGAGTTAGATATTATTGCTACACAAAATGACCGACTTGAAATTTTAAACAAATACTTCAAGTAGCATAAGTAAAACCAAAGGCTAATATAAGGCTAATATGACTAGCAAACATAAGCACCTAATAGTTCGTGCTGAAACAAAAAAGACACCTAAATCTCAAAGTTGGTGTCATAGATGGTTAACCGAACTAGTACAAAAGATTGAGATGAAAATATGCCAAGGCCCCATCACAACGTATGTGGATATGCCAGGCAACAAAGGACTCACTGGTTTAGTTATCATTGAAACAAGTCATATAGCTCTACATTGTTGGGACGAAATGGACCCAGGATTGTTACAGCTAGACGTATACACTTGTTCAGAGCTAAATCCTGAAATCATATTTGAAGAACTAAAACAGTTTGAACCTACGAAATTAGAGTACAAGTTTATTGACCGTGAGAACGATCTTACAGAAATAAAACTAGACAAATAGTACTCAATAGGGTTGTGCCTTAATACACACGCCAGAAGCCACGGTTAGCTTCTGATCAAAAAATAAATATCATTATAATCCTGTGGGGGATTAGCTCAGATGGGAGAGCGCCTGATTTGCATTCAGGAGGTCAGCAGTTCGATCCTGCTATCCTCCACCAGAACACAGAGTTTTAAAAAATGACAGTTCAAGTAAGAAAATTCACAGATGAACAAATAAAGCTAGAAGCAAAAAAGATACTTGCTGACGGATATACATTTCATTACGAACAAAACTTTACTAGACCTGAACTAGTAGATTATTGTAGACGTATTGGAAATACAGATGACGACAAGTTAGGCTATATGCCTTTTAACCCAAAAGACACACCAGACTTATCCTATGTAACTCCAGAAGGTGGTTTATTTGGACATTGTGATTTACATTGGCATTCAAATGGTGCAATGGAACACATAAATGATTTTAAAGAAATAATAATTGCCTTATATTGTGATACTTCTTGTCAAGATACTGTTTTTAGCTTACTGAATAATAGAGATGCCTTTTTAGAATTACCAGAAGAGGAAAAAGACTTTTGGCGTTCTATTGAAATACAATTAAACGTATTAGAAAATGGCATAATGGGCACTCGTGCTGGACTTAAAGAATCAGATGAACATTTACAAGAGGGAAATCTAGAAGGATATGAGATTATGAAACCTCACGTAGATGAACGTATGCCAGCTGTAAACATACACCCGGTAGATGGACAAGAATTTCTATACTGGCAACCTCCTTGTATTCAAAGAGCGTGGCAAAATGGAAAAGAAATAGACATTAAACCATTACAAGAAAAGTATTCTAAGGTTTTAGAAAAAACACGATATATTAAAGACATTGTGTTTAGGCCTGGAGATTTACTTATAATGGATCAACTGTACACACTACACAGGCGCTCGCCTGTTTTAAGTAAGGAGAGGAACTTGTGGAGGGTAGCATTTGATTACACTAACCTTTATGATTACACCCAACACTAGTAAAAAAAATCAATGAATAACGAATATCAAATAAAAGACTTCTCAGACAATCGATTAATGGAAGAAGCCCGACGTATATTAACTGAAGGCTTTACACTACACGCTGATCAACAATTTACAATGGACGAGTTAATTAACTATTGTAGAAGATTTGGTAGTACAGATGATGATATGCTAGGCTATCTAGATTTTAATCCTAAAGACAATCCAGACATTTCTATTGTATCGCCTAAGCCGGATATGTTACTTGGTCATGCTGACTTAGAATGGCATTCAAACGGAACAGTATCTCATTTTGTTGATGGTAAATGGTCACACAAAGAATGGTTAATTTGTTTGTATTGTGTAGACTATTGTCCTGATACAGTATTATCAGTAAGTAACAATCGTAATGCTTTCTTAGATTTACCAACACACGAAAAAGATTGGTGGAGGAAAGTTGAAGTACAATTAAACAATAATGGTGGAAGTATAATGGGACAATATTGGAACCCGCCAAATAAATCAGAAGCGGCCGGCGTAGCAAGAATGGAAAAATATATTCAAGCACCTAGACACGAAGGCGACGAACGTATGTCAGTAGTACATACTCATCCTATAGGAGGTCAAGAATTTCTATATTGGCAACCACCTTTAATTACTAAAGCATGGTTTGATAATAAACCTATAGAAGATTTAAAACAATTACAGGACAAGTTTGATAGAGTTATTAATAGAACAAAATATATCAAAGATATCGTATTTAGACCAGGCGATATATTAATCATGGATCAGTTTTATACTTTACACAGACGTTCACCAATATTAGACCAAAAAAGAGAACTGTGGAGAGTAGCAATAGACTACAAGAACTCTCTTGACAAGTAGAAAGGTATTTTATGAGCATTAAAAAGATACAAGACTATACAGATACAGAATTAAAAGAAGCGATGTATCAAGTAGCAACAGACGGTTACATATTACTACATGATCAAGAATTTACTAGACAAGAGCTAGTTGACGCCAGTAGACGAGTAGGTGATACAAATGATTCTAACCCGTCTATGGGACACATGGAATTTAATCCAAAAGATACTCCAGACCTTTCTATAATTACATCACAACCTACAGGCAATGATCCACACGGAATGTTTGGCCCGTCTGACTTATTGTATCATCATGATTTTGGAGTATGTCATTTTGGTGAATTCAAAGAATTATTAACAGGACTGTATTGTGTAGATTCGTGTCCTGATACTGTATTAAGTTTAATGAATACACAAACAGCATTTAACTATCTAACTGAAGAACAAAAAGAATGGTGGCGTGGTGTTGAAACACAATTGAATCAAGGTTCACATGGAATATACGGAACACCCGAAGCACATGATGACGACCCTAGTCTAAACGGTTACAAAGTTTATCAACATATAGATGAAAGACAAAAAGTAATTAATATTCATCCGTATACTGACAAAGAAGTTATGACGTACCAACCTGCCTTTCTTGACAAAGCATGGTACAAAGGTGAACCAATTGATATAGAAGAAGTAAAAGATAAATTTTGGAAAGACTTGTATAGAGGAAAAAATATAACTGATTTCGTTCTTAGAAAAGGTGACTTTTTAATATGTGATCAGCTACTTACATTACATAGACGTTCTTGGGTCAAAAGTAATGATAGAGTAGTTTGGAGAACAGCTTTTGATTATACTAATATACTTGGACCTAATAAATTTTATGACCCTAACATAGAAAACCTAAAGGTAATCAAATAATGCTAAAGCAAACACAAAAACCACTCAGTGACGATCAAATATTTTTAAGCTCATCAACAGAACAAATTACTTGGGGTGAGTTACACGCTAACCTCGATGCTAAAATAGAAAAACTAAAAGAACATGGCATAGGCCCACACGTTGTTTTTGTAGTAGCAGAAGACCAAGTTACAATAGATGATTATTTGTGGATACTTGCTAGTATTAAAAATGGTGGATCAGCAACACAGGCTGACGCTAGACAATCTAGAATGGAATTAGAAGGATTAATAGCAGGTTCTAAGGCAGTATGTACTATACAAAGCAACAAGATCACCATGCTAACAGAAGATTTGACGCCCTCTATACTACATCCATTAGAAGTTTACAGAGGTATGACAAGTGGTACTACAGTTAAAGAGTTTTTTGAAATGTATCCTTTCTTTTGGGATTACGAAGATCATGAGGAAGCTATTGTAGACGGAGAAACATTATTAGGTTGTACAGCACAGGCATCAACTAATCATTTGTTTGAGATAGCACCAGAATTTAAAAAAGATAAAAGACCTAATATATTGTGTACAGCAGGATTTACAGCAACGTACAATCCATATAACTTATTAAGAATATACTTAATAGGAGGAAGTATACATTTTTTAAATTACGGTGATAACATACCTGAGCAAATACAAAAAGCAAACCCAAACTGTTGTATATCATATCCTAATGCTATTAAGAAAATTGTTGACGAATGTCCAGATGACTTTAATTGGAGTGGAATTGATTATTGGGAATGTTCAGGTGGCCATACTCCAGAAGTAGTAATTAGAGGCATTGAAAAGAAGTTTAAATTTAAATGTATCTATAACATGATGGCAAGTACTGAAGCAGACTGTCATTCAAGAGCAGAATTTAGACCAGGCGACCCAATAGAAAATTTTTATGGATTTAAGCATAGAATTTATAACGGTGATTTAAAACTAGACGAACAAGGAGTACTTTGGTACAAGTACGGAACACGTGATTGGCAAACAGACGGTGACAAATTTGATGACAAAGACGGTGTATGGTTTTACAAAGGAAGAGTCTTTGATGATGTTATCTTTATGAAAGGCGGAGTTAAAGTTTATACTGGATTAGTAGAAGCATTAGCCCTTGAAGTTCCTGGTGTTGAGAATGTTGCTAGTTGTTCTAAAGATGAGATACATTATGTAATATACACAGGAAAAGCATTCATTGGTGATGTTGCTAAACACTACATGGACGAAGCACAAGAATCAAAAAGACCACATGACATATATCACATATCTGAACACTTATACTTTTCAGGACCAAATAAACTGTCAAAAAGTAAATTACCAGATATTGTTTTGAATAGTCATCCTCCACATATTATATCCAAAGTTAATATAAAGGATCATTCAAGAGTATGATGGTTAAAGATGCTTTGTCTATAAGAAAGTCAACTAGGGCTTTTCTAAAAGATCCTGTTGATCTATCAGTTATAACTAGTATACTTGAACAAGCTAGACTATCGCCTAGTGGAGATAATCATCAACCATGGCAAGTAGCAGTATTAACAGGTAAAGCAAAAGACAACCTATGTACTAAATTAGAACAAGAATTTAGATCAGGTAAAGAACCTGCTATGGATTATGAATATTATCCTCAAGATAAAAAATCAGAAAAAGAAACCAAATGGTTTGGTTCATATAAAGAAAACAGAAAGGCTTGTGGCTTAGCATTATATTCTCAGTTAGGAATTACTAGAGAAATGAAAAAAGAGAAAGATGATTTATATGCTAAAAATTATAGAGGGTTTGACGCTCCAGTTATGCTGATCTTTTTTATTGACAAAGATTTAGGAAAAGGTTCCTACGTAGACTATGGTATATTTTTACAATCTATTATGTTACTTACTGTTGAAAAAGGACTAGCATCTTGCCCTCAAGGATCATTAGGCGAATATGCTGATATTGTAAGACAAGAACTTCCAGAGTACAAAGACAAAATTGTATTGTGTGGCATGAGTATTGGACACAAAGATAATAGCAATATAATTAATAAGTACAGAACAGAAAGACAAGACATTAATAACATGGTAAAATATTATGACTAAGAAATGGTTAGATGAAGTATATGGAAAAACCAATAGCGAGTTATATGATAATTGGGTAAATTATAACGAACAGGTTATTGAAGAACTAGGTTGGAAATGCCATACATTAGCATCTGAGTGGATTATTAATAACTTTAAAACAGGTACAGAAGTAGCTGACATTGGCTGTGGAAACGGGCAAGTAGGATTTGCTATAAATCAAGGACTTTATTCAATAGACGGGTATGATATAAATCAACCTATGCTTGATAGATTCATAGCAAAGAATTATAAGTCAATACAAATACATGATATAACTAAAGCACCACTACCTAAGAAATATAAATGTATAACAGCAATAGGTGTATTAACAGTAGGTCATGTTGATGCTAGTGCTTCAAAGAATTTAGCTGACAGTTTAACTGACGACGGATTACTTTATTGTAGTATGGCCAAGCACAATGGCGATTGGTACTTTGATGGAGGCTGGAGTTCTCAAAAAGATTTAGAAGTTGTTAAAATTGAACCTGTACATAGTTTAACTACACCTGAAGGACACAAACAGTATCATAATATGATCACATTTAAAAAGTCATAGCATTGTCCAATACTGATAAATAATATTACAAGATAAAGTATTCGAGATGAAGCAGATATTATGAACATACCAGATCAAGTATATAACGAAGCATTAAAAAAAGTTATAGAAGCAAACCCTAAGAAAACACTAGAGATAGCTGAAGTTAAGACTCAGATAATTGATTCTGTTCTAGGTTTTGCTAAAGGTACACACCCTAAAACCTATAACGTATTAAGCATAGGCTGTAATTTAGTTACAATGGGATTGGCTCAGCGAGGTCATAACGTTAAAGCTATATTATGTACAGATGTATGTGAAGATGTATATACTTCTACATTTAAAGACCTTAATATAACTATAGACAAAGGCGAAGATGGGCTTGAGCGTGAAGTAGCAAATGGCAATACATATGATGTTGTATTGGGTTTAGATCAAATATTAACATACTTTAATACTGAAGAAGAACAAAAGCAATTTATAGGCATGATTGCTAAGGTAACTAAAGGTAGATTTATCACTAGTTTAGTTGATTACAAAAATCAATCAAGCCAAAGTAGAATGTCTGACTTACCTTTAACAATCAATATCAACGGAAAACAGAATTTGTTCATCAACCATAGAAGTTGGGGGTTGATGGATAGACAAACGTACATCAATCATTGGCTTCATTTAGAAGAATCTAAGTTAGTTAATAGTTGTACAACACCAAGGAGAACGATGTTCTTTAAACAATTAGCAAAATTTAGCAGTGATGCTGGTTCAAAAGGATTCACTATTCATAAGAGTGTATTTTATAAACCGCTAATTAACAAGACATTTGAACACGTTATTTCAATTAATTATGAATAGGAAAATCAATGAAAACAACAGAAGAACTAGTAGAGGAAACGGTATCCAAGTCGGTTAAAAGTGCGGTACTAGTAGCCCTTAGAAGTATTAATTTTCAAGAAGTTGTTCTTAATATTATCAAAGAGCAGATTCCTACAAACGAACTTAATGACATTTATAATAATGGTTATATACCGGCAAATAAAGTAAACTTTTCAGCATATAGTTTTAGAGACTTTATGTCAACAGGCATAGAGGATACAAGTACAAACTTACAGTTAAAAGTTTCTAAAGATAACGTTCAAGTTGAAAACACACTTACATCAAAAACTATTAAAGTAATAGATAGCCTAGAAGCAGGTAAACAATTACGAGCAAAAGTATTAGACATTGTTGGTTCGTCTTTATTAAGTGGTGATACACTTATGCTTGGAAAGTTAACTACTAAAGGTGACAACGAATTTACAGGACCTACAGAGTTTAAAGGACCTACTAAATTTTCTAGAGGTATTGAGGTAGAATTTGATCCAGGACAAATTCCACATGGTGCAATTAACTGGGCAGGATTTCAAATACCACAAGATCAAATCCAACCAGGTCCAGTAACAGAATTTAAAAGTCAAGGTATAACAGACCTTGCTACAGAAACAAGAATCACAGTTAATAATGAACATACTAATATAACATCTGATGTTATGTTAGCAAGAAAAATCGAAGGTACAAGTATTTCAGTTCAGGGCAGATCAACTTCAGATAGTTTACAAGTTGAAGGTAGTTCTGTATTAAAAGGACAAGCAGAGTTACATGAAAACGTAACAGCAAGTAAGAATGTAGATGTCCATGGTAAGCTAACTGTATTAGATGGTTTAGAAGTTAGAGGGGATATGATTATTCCTGATACAACAAAAGACAGTTTAGTAGAGTATATGAATACTAGAGTAAATTTAGAAAGTATTATTCCTGAAGGTGGTAGTATACAAATAGGAAAAAGAACTGTTCTAGATGAGACTACTTTAGGTGGTACAGTTATATCAAGTAATTTAAGGAAAGTAGGAACTTTAAGAGAATTAGAAGTTGCTGGCGAAAGTAGACTAGCAAATACAATATACTTTTCACCATTAGGTCGAATTGGTGTTAACACCGACGAACCCACAGCACCATTAGATATATGGGACGAAGAGGTCCAAGTTACAGTTGGGAAGAACAAGAGCCGTACAGGTTGGCTTGGAACTAATAGAGATCACAATTTAGAGATAGGAGTTAACAAAGAAACTAAGGTTACAGTTACTCCTACTCAAACTACTATTATTAAAAACCCAGTTCTAAATAGTAGAAGTTACACAGACGGATCTGATGTCCCAGGACATAATGGACAGT
>MDSV01163673.1_pt1 | contig 20561 bp, 29 predicted proteins | sample 810851 | NCBI WGS metagenome assembly MDSV01 (sample SAMN05326640, study PRJNA326480) | marine metagenome | isolation source: seawater | place: Atlantic Ocean: North East | collected 2012 | reverse complement strand
ATACATCTATGCTGAGAGTTCTCTCCAAACACTTGCGGTATTCCATCGTCGTATCTGTTTTTACCTTGGGTATACCAATTTCCAAGGCTGGGTTGATGAGGAGTATAATACAACGGATGACTATCAAAAAGTTCATGTTTAGTTATTTTTTTCATAGCTATATTAACCTAAGTTTGCTGAGTTATAACTAAAATGTCCACAAGCCCACTTTAAACCTTCTCGATCTTCAGGTGCGTACTGCGTTGTGTCCAATTCGGTCATTCCGTCACTATTAGTTAAGTCTTCTTTGTAATCGCTAGACCACACATCTATTAGATCGCCGTCTGCTTGCCTAGCAACATAATTAGCCTTAACTCTAAACCTATATAGAAACGGAGGATTAGTCGTGAAGGGGCTTGCTGCACTATCATTCGTGGGGTTAGAGCCATCTGATCTCCATTCTGGAGATTCACCGCCTGTATGCCCGAGAGGAATCTGCGTTCTGAAAAATGGTGGATAATTACACGAATGACGGAACTCAAACAGGGGACTATTACTAAAAATTGTCAAGCCATCAATTGTGTTTGTAAAATCTTTTCCATATTGATATGCATCGTCGCGTTTAGGATCGTGTAGACCATTCCAACTTGGCACATTTTTCTGGCCCATGCGAACAACACGACCATCTGCTGCGATGTAACTCGAACCCTGTGCCGTTGCAATTCTCCTCATACCATTATGAGTTAGAATCTCTGGATCACTAAGCCACGGAACATTTGGATCTGGATGATTGGGAGAGCTACGAACAATTTCTGCAAACTTTACTTTACCTCTTCCACGATTCCATGCCTCGGATTGGTTTTCATCACAATTACCCCAACCATCACGATAACATCTATCTCCAATTATTTTTTCTGTTGAAAACCAGTATGTCCAATTTGTATCGGGGAAGTCTCGATAACTTGTCTCTCCTGCGAATCTGGTTCCTTTTTTAACCAATTTATATTCAAGAGTGTAGCTTTCAAAATTATAATCTAATCCATATCTAACTATAGTTGTTTCTTCTGGTGGACTAAGAGATATGTCAACGTGAGGTAGATGAGCTTGTGCAGAACTTGATCCTGCTTTGAAAATGTAATCAAGCTTTGCTTGAGCAAGATTCAGAAGAACATTTCCCCCCCACGAAACATTAAACTCAAAGTTAGAATTTTCTATCGGTTCATAAACACTTATTGAGAAAGATTCTCTTACACCGCCATCACGAAGAACTCCATGAAGATATTTGTATTTGTCATTAAAACTAGTAGTTACTCCTCTTACACCACCTTCCTCTTCAGGAGCGTTTCTTATGTCTCTTAAACTAGCGCTAAATGGAAATGACCGTTGATAATTAAGCCACCCATGAGGTGTCTTCGCTTGTGTCATAGCTGTATATAAAATGCCTTCCATAGTCCAATCAGCGTCATCAGGCGGGAACTCAACTTGTAATCCGTATGGTTGGTAGTTACTTGAAAACAATTCCGCATCTGATCGTACAGGAACGCTAAATTGAACAACAAAACCTTCTGGAACATATTGTTTTGATGATTTAATTACAGTAATTTGAGATTGCTCAGGGTTGCTGTTCAGATCGCCTAGAACTACTCTTTGCAAATTATCTTGTTGTGACGATGATATTGTTTTTGGTCTGTCACGAACTGGAGAAATATCTAGTCTGTCAGTAAAAAGATTAAATGCAGGATTGAAAAGATTCTGAAAAGCTAATCCCGTATCGGTAGGTGTGTGAGCTTCTATTGCAATAGTTTCCTCTGTAGGAGGAACGTCTAGAAATGTAACTAGATTAGACCCAAAGCCAAATTTTTTGACTCTGACTTCATCTAAAAACATAAAATCAACTTGTTTATTATTAGATTTTACTACAGACATTGTTATTTCTCTACTATTAATGGACTACGTATACTGTATTTTCGTCTACTGAAGACAAGGTATTATATTCATTCTCTGTGAGTTGAATTATTCTAGTATTTCTTGCTACGACATAGTTTAACCATCTGTCGTAACTGTCGTCGTAGGTCATTACAATAGTTTCACCTGATGCTACAACAAGGTCTGAACTTGGCGAATTATAAAATCTGTTTTCAGCAGTGGCAGCTGAATTATCATTAGCAAACGTAATGGTGTCTGGTCCATTATTAGAAACTGTTAGTTGATTTTTATTATAGTATGATGTAGATAATCCGTTAATAACTATATCAGCCGTTGTATCCACTCTCAATACATCGGCTTGTACAGAAGGAGTCCAATCGTCAATATCAGATGCTCCAAGTGTTTCATGATTAGCTTTGGTTCTAACATCTTCTACAGTTGATACGGTAGAACCATTAAGTGTAAAAGTTCCATTACATGTTATATCTCCACTAACTGATATGTCACCATCAAGTAAACTCAAGTCTCCAACATTTACAACAATATCTCCATTGCCAGTAATTTTATTGTTATTTAATTTCAAATCTCCAACAAGAGTGGGGTCCATATCAAAAGAAAGTGATGACATGCTTCCACCACCGATTGGTGATAACGCATCAAACTCTGATGTTCCATCTCCAACCTTTAGAATTCCTATATCTGTTACATATGCTAATTCACCCTCACCAAGAACTGTTGTATTGTCCCACTCTGAGGCAGTACCTCTTCTGACTTGTATTCTGGTTCTACTGTAATCTGCCATAACATCTCCATTATTTATTAATTAAAGACCAAGCTAAACCCATAAAGTATTTATGAAGTTCATTCTTTTCATCATTGGTTACGACATGATTTTCGTCTGTTAAGACTTTTTCCATGACAGAAACTATACCCTCTGACAATCCTTCATATTTATCAACTAGGGCTTGTTTGAAAAAAGTTTTTCCAGCTAGAGCATACACATCATTAATTTGCTGAGAGCTTGTTTCATATCCAATTACTCTTTCTGCAAATTCATAATTAAATATGGCTATCTTAGAACGATCATCTGGATCAGTCACAAGACTAGCTATAGGAGATACTGTATCTAATATATCTTTAGAAGGTTTTTCTATACTTAATATTTCTGCCGCTGGTTCTGGCTTGATATCTATATTAATATAATCAAGAATACCACCACCAAACACAGAATATAGCAGCAAAAGTATAGCAGCTATTTTCTTATTCATATTAAGACTCCGTGTTTAATAGAGGGAAAACCTCGTCAATCTTATCTACAGCAGCGTCAAGCCCATATTTTTCACACTGTTCTCTAAGTTGATGCCACGATTCTACGACTTCTAGAAAAGAAACATTTTGTTCTACAACTGGCTTAGGAGATCTCTTAAAGCAAGACTTAACCCAAGTCCACCAATCTCCTACGTTTACATTTGAAAGCAGCAAAGCACCAGCAAGGACTACTGCTACCAATCTAAGTAATACTTCTGTATCCATTATTCCTCCGATATGAGTAAAGGTTTCATTTGTTTAGCGTGATATGGACATGGGGTTTTGTGACCATCTCCATGTGTGATCCAGCCTGATCCTTTACAAGCACATTTGTCAGGGTCAGGATGTGGTCCCACAATATCATCTGGGTTTGGCTTTACGTTATAAACTTCTTCTTCTGCAAAGTCAAATGAGTCGCTTATTTCTTTCTTCCACTGTTCTACATATTCTGCATACATATTTGTAATATCTTCTGTATTACACCCAAATGTATTATCAAAACCATTAGACCAAGGATTTACTTTATCTATTACTTTAGTAGCACTGGGTACAAAGCTCAATGCTACTACAATAGATATTAAAGATACAAAGATAAGCTCAAGAGACTTTTTCATGCGCCGCCCCCGTCTACAGCGTTGTAGTAAGAGATGTCGTCAAATCTGCTTGTATACTTTGTTTGTAGAGCAGTATACGTTAGACTTGTATCGAAGTTTACAAAATTAGTATCCGTATTTGTGTCGATGGTATATGATCGACCAGTTGGGAGGCAGCTACATACAACACTACCATTCCTAGCTACTTCTCTAGTTGAATCTATGTTTTGCACAATATCTGTCGTTGATACGATTGCCATTTTATTTCTCCTTTATGAAGATGACGGGTTTGATATGATAATACTTGTTTCGTTTCCAGCGTAAGCTTCTGCTGTTCCCACTGGAGTTAAAGCGTTCTCTACTTCTGTTGGTGAATTTACAGATTTAATATTAGTATCTTTCAGACCAAGCTGGCCTTTGGAATTATCTCCCATTACAAATGTTCCATAATCCTCAGAAACTAACACTGTGTGATCATCACCAGCTGCTATGGATCTCCAATATCCGGGGATTGGATGCAGATAGTCACGACTAACATTGTCTCCTGCGCCCAACTGACCATGAGTATTGTCTCCACATGTAAATACTATATTTTTAGATTGTTGTAAATCTTCTACTAGGAATACTGTATGATTAGCACCACCCTTTACGTCTACAAATTTATAATTATCGTCGTAGAAAGGTGTAAGTATGTTCTCTCCACCTATTTCTACATTTTCTTCGCAAGTATGTATTGTGATAGGAGTAGTCATATCAGTAGTAATCGTAATGTCTCCATAATAGAAGTTTAAGTCTACACCGTTAATCTGTCTACAGGTTTTAAAATTAGTACCTGTAACTTCTGACGTTGTAATACCTGTAAACGCTAAAGCTCTGTCTTCTGGAACGTCGATGAACCTGTATTTCTGTACCCCTCTTGATCCTACTGGTCGCCCAAGAAGATATTTTCTAGAAGACGATCCATTGAATCCTATTTGATTTATAGTGTTGCCTTCATGATCTACTCTATTTGTGAATTCAACCGTTGTATTAGCTGGGAAGGGATCTAACGCAACAGCGTCTGGATCTGATAGTTGAATTGGCTCAGGGGTCGAGACGTTGTTTTTGTGTCTCAATCCTAGCTGACCAAACTCATTCTTACCAAACGAGTAAAGCTCTGTCCTAGAATTAGCAAGATAGAAAGAGTGGAATGATCCAGAGAATACTGCATCAATACCATTGCTGTCTTCTAATACCAATGTTGGTTGACTTACAGTATTAAATATAGTTGTGGATTTTCCACATTGACCATAAACGTTATTACCCCAAGCGTACAACTCAGTATCACTACAAAGTAAACCATGAATGTGTCCTAGTGTTACATCTTCAACGCTAAGGAATGTTAGACCCACAGAAGATTGTTCTAACGTAGGAGCAGGAGAAGCACCATTAGCGATTTGCCATCCAGTTAAAGGTGGTGTATCTGCTGAACTTTCACAATAATATAGTACATCATTTGGAAGAATTTCGTGGTCTAGTTCATCGAAGTTTTCTCTTGTTCTGTCATAGTATGGCATTTGAGCTGTTCCGGGCCACCTTTTAGAGCAGTCGCCCTTTACTATAAGCCAACAAGGATTTGTGGTATTGAAGCTATTAGGATTAGGATAATACACAATGTATACATTTTCAGCATCGTCAATCGTGTATTGATCTAGATTGGTCCAATAGTCTCTATTATGTTGAGATCTTACTGACTCAGCTAAACTAATCTCTATAGACTCATTAAGACTATAGACAGGTCTAGTATCTGACATGTTATTAGCTACGTTGGGAGCTTGGCTTGATCTTGTAGTGCTTATAGAACTGCTACCGGGATGATAATAACCTATCTCATTGTGATATTGTAAATATCCTTGTAAAGATCCCGCAGGCGTATTTACGTAACTAGTTCCAGCACCAATAACCTTGTAGTGAATTTTATCTAAAATTGTTCCACCAGTTAAAACATTTGTTCTGCTTGATACGAGTACAGTCTTACTACTTGGAGCAGTGTCAAATTCAAAGTATTTTTCAACAACATTTCTGTAAAACGTTGGAACAATAGTAGGTTCTTCTTTATTAACTGTATCACCTAAACCTAGCTGGCTATAACTATTTTCGCCAAAAGTGTAAAGCATTTTTAGTTGTTTAGTATTATCAGTTGGATCATCGTGTAATGCGATAAACGCAGTAGAATGATTGTTAGCAACTACTTTTATAATTCCAGAGGAATTCGCTAGTGAGTCTATACTAAAGTCCTCATCGTCGGCTTTATTAATATATGTAGGTTGATTTAATTCTTTAGAAACAAACGAACTAGACTTTGGCAGTGAAGCTGCGGTTTGTCCTAGTTGACCATATTGATTATTACCAGCGACATAGAATTGATCTGCTGGATGACCGCTATTAAAGACAGTGGCATTAAAATTGTTTGATTGAGCTGGAGTAATATATGGTAATATTGCATGGCGTTTTCCAATAGCTGGTTTTGGTGTTACGTCAGCATTTGAATTGTCATTGTGTATAATTTTATTCATTCCAAATTCGTTGGTATAGAACAAAGATCTTGGCTCAAAGTAATTTTGACCGTAATCGCCTAGACCAAGTTGACCAAAATTAGAACTACCAAATCCAATGTAGTAACTTTCTCCAAGTAGTTCAATAGCAGGAGAAGTTATAGGAACTGGTACAGTAAGATCAATAAATGGTTGATAAATAAATATATTAATATATACATTAGATGCAGTCCTAGCTGAATCACCTTTTAGTTTTAATTTAAGTTCTCTATTATTATCTAGAACTGGTACTAGCTGAATGTCTTGGTTAGGAGCGTCAGCCGTAATAACCATAGGATTTACATGAGAATAAGTATATATATCAGCATTCTCATAGTCGTTTGCAATATCTGTAGATATACTGTAAGCATTCCAGCTTTTTACTATCTCAGATGTCAGCGTCTGCCAAGTTCCACCAACACTAAAGAAGGTATTGCTACTTCCTGCTAGTGGTTGATCAGCCCAAGATGTTGAGACTGTAAGAGAAGATATCTTGACCTTATACACCTGAAGAAATTGATTAGTAATATTGTAATTTAAATTTACAACACTTGCACTGCCAGTGCCAACTCTTGACACCATGCTAGCCGTTATGACTTGTTTATTATCTGTCTCATGGAATTTAGCATTGTTAAATGGATGTGCTACTGGTTCTCCACTTTTTGGCACTAAACTAGAGTTTTTATATTCATCTAATGAGCCGCGATTAAACTGTATATGCCTATTAATTGTTGTCATTTAAAATACCTCATCAATAGTCCAATCTACTGTTCTAGGGGGAAAACCGTCTACGTCACTAAAAGCCCATGCTCCATTTTGATTTAACATTCCTCTGGCATCTTTTTCTCTAATCCAAAAACTACCGTCTGGTTGGTCAAACCTTTTAGGCCCACCATTAAATACACCCCAAGAGTTTTGTATAAGAAATAAAGTTTCCTTATATATTTCATGAGAGTCGTCCATCGCCACCCATGCCATTGCGTGGTTCCAAGACCCGCTTTTTTTAGCTATGCCATGTTGACCACGGCGTGAGGAAAATCCATAATTACTACAGACACTTAAAGCATATCCATTGGCAATAGCATCTCTAGCCTCTTCTACAGATTTTACCATACTAATAGTTTTAACTTGATGTTTTTTAGCTTCATCCTTTACTTCTTGAGGTACGCCAGATCTGCCCCAACTTGTACCAGTTCTACTATTATACTTAGACAGATCAATAAATCCATAGTCTTTTCTGACTAGTATGCCACCATTTTGATGTACGAATCTAGCAGCTACAGAGCATGACATTCCTTGACCACCATGACCTCTAGAGCCATAAATAGCTTCTGTAGCACCTCTGGCTATAAACTCTTCTCTTTGACCCCCTGTGATTTCATGGCATCTAGTTACATCTACAGCTGTACGTGTAGAATGACTGACGCAATCACCTGTAGTTTGTCGCTCATGCCCCCCAAATGTGGGGTCAAACTTTTGAGCAGACTTATATAGTAATGCAACTTTTCCTTTTCCACTGCTATATAAATCAGAAGCTGCCACCCCAAAGAGTGGGTGTGGCAGTTCTCCTAGTAATTTATCAGTGTCTTCTGGGTCGCACCAAGAGCCTACAAGACCATCCTTGTAAGCGTTGAGAAGATCTCGCGGTGTATTAAACATGTTTTACTCCGGTACGTTATTCTTAGCCCACTTAACAACAGTATTAATTACCACAGCTGCAATAGGAACTAGCATAACACCAATGTTGCCAAGATCCAAGTCTGCCATATTTTCGCCAAAGTATGTAAGACCAGCAGCAAGTGCTACCAATGCTGTATTTTTAGCAATGTCAATAGCATCTGTTACGTTTAGAGTAAATGCTGGTGAGTTCTTTTCGTCTGCCATGTTAAACCTCTGTTTCTGTTTCTGTTATACTAACTAAAAAGCCGCCATGCTCTGCCTCTGTTAATTTATAAGGATACCCAAGTAACCTTACTTTAACTCCATTTATAAGTTCTGTTTCTTTGATAAACCTTCTATTCATACTCAAACAAGATTTGAATTCAGAAAGCACATCTTCTCTGTCATCTTCTTTAAATAAGCTAATCCAATCAAAGCCTTCTATCATGTAACTGGCATTACTTTTCCAGCTATTTGAAGATTTCTTTGTTAATTCTACAAGATTAGCATTACTCCATATTAATCTTCCTTCTTTATCCGTCTCGAATAAAGCCATGCTGCTATAATGTAAAGCAGCTTTCGTTCTTTGTACTATTACTTTTTGTCTAGCATCAATTATATTTACAGTTTCCTTTATATCTATAATAGCATCTTTAAGACTACTTCCACCATTAGTACATAATTCTTTTTTTATACTCTCTACAGATTCTTTAAAAAAGTCTTGATTCTTGCACAAGTTGACTATTGGCTTTAAGAATTTTTTCCATGCTAATGTGATAATCCCAGTTAGTCCGCTAATACCACCAAATATAATTGCTATCATTTCTGGGTTGATGTCGCTCACCGTTGTGCCTCCAAGGTTACGAAGAGATGGGTAGCACCCAAGAGGGTGCTACCCTATCACGAAATAAATAAATAATATTATGATTCGTGTTGATCTCTTGCTTTGTAAGTATCCGGTGTTGGAGCAGCAAGACCACCAAAGTGGTATGTAAGCTCACCCGGAACAGTAGGTACAGTACTCTTATCGAATGTTGCAGCATCATCTGTTGCAGCACTCGTACCGTCACCAGTTTGAACAAAGCTAGCTGAAGTGCCAGCACCAGTACCAAGCGTCCTGCCCGGATTGAATGCTGTACTTGGCTTCGCCAACATATCGAATGCAGCGTCTGAATACAAACCATGCTTCGTGTGACTGACAGTCTTGTTAATATCATTGACCTGTCGAAGTCCCACTTCTGAGGCTGGTACGGCTAGAACTGTGGAAGCGTCTTTATTTATCAGACCGCCACCGCCGTCTTTACTAGAAACACCTCTGACTAGGAAGTTTCTTTCACCCCTTGCAGGAGTGTAAGCAAAACCTCCAGTGCCACCAGACTTTGCGGCTTCTGCGCCTGCTTTATCAGCACCAGAATCGCCATCATTAGTGACAACTTTAGAACCATAGTCAGTGTTTGCATCTGCTAGGTCAACTAGTGACTTACTGACAGAAAAAGGGCTAACTGCCAAATCAACAGCTCCACCTTTAACCACAGTACCACCATTGTTGACTGCGGTAGTACCCACTGCGGTAGTACCGTCGCTTACTTGAACTGTAGGCATAATAAATTCTCCATATAGAGATCTCAATGTCCTTAAGTATCCTAAAATATAGTCCATTCCTATATTATTATACACTATTCCGTAAACTTGGGACGTATTCTCTTTTCCATTTTCTTAATTTTCTTCCTAATGGTTTCTCTGCTGCTACCCATAATATTGCCAATTTCCTCTATTGTCCTACGCTGACTCCTATGAACTAAGATCTCGTATTCCATTTCATTTTCTGCCTCGTCAAGCAAATCCATGAGAACATCATCATTCCTCTTGGCAGAAATGTTATCGTGCAGCATCTTAGAATCAGAACCCTTATTATTAAATTTAACAGCCTTTATACATTCAATCATTACACCAGTGTAAAGATATGTAGTAAACTTAGTTTTCTTTTCGCTGTTAAAATTTTTAATCGCCTTCCACAAAGCATTTACTTGGCACGTATAAATTTCTTCCTTATCTAATTGTTTGCTAAAAGACTTAGATGCTTTATGCATAACTTTTACTATGTTGCTGTCTAAAAGGCACTTTGCCAACTGTCTGTCAATATCTTTATTGCAAATTTCCATTATCACTCCTTGGTTAATTGTTTTTCAATCTCACTCCGAACTAATTTAAAATCAAACATCTTTCCTATACCTACAAAGAATCTATATCTACTATATACTTTTAGCGCTTCTATTCCACTTACTTTGTCTAATTTTTGACATACATCTGTTGTTATATCAAAGTTAGTGTGACCTATCCAGCAGTCAAATGTAGTTAGCAAATTAATGTCTTTGATCATTTGTGGGGTTATCGGCATTAGTAGTTCTTCTTCTTCTGTAGATTCTTCTTGATATGCTGACTCTTCTTCTGCTTCAGAAGTGCCTAGATTATATGCGTTTCTTAGGTTATTCATTACTTCAGCTAGTAGTGGAGAATTCATTTGTTCTTCTAGTAAACTTTCGTATTTCTGCCAGCCTATTTTCTTCTTTTTCATCATTCACTCCTTTATATTTGGATGTCTGATGGCTTAATACATGGTTGTTGTGACATTTCATTTTGTATTACTTTAACTTTATCTTTCAACTCCATAGCGGTTATGTGTACCAATATCGTTTCTAATTCTTCTAGCTTATCATTAGCTATGAATTGCTCTCTTAATACTTCAACTACATTTAAGAAAAAATACTCGTTGCCGCAAAGAGTAAGAATTCTACATAGACCCTCTATGCTCTCGTCAGTAAAATCGTCGAGCAATACATTCAATTGAGGATTAGCTTCTTTATCCTTGCTAATTACTATTTCCAGAGAGCTAACGAAATCAACTTCATCTTTATTTTTTTTAAATATTTTATTATATAAATTTTTAAGCATATTTTTTGATTCTCTGCGCAGTGTTGTCCCAACTAAACTTTTTTGCTATGTCTATTCCAGATCTATTAATATACTCTCGATCCGCTTGGTTTAGCTTGTACACATCTCGCATCATCTCAGCAAAGTTATCTACTATTTTGTCTGTTATCTTAGCCCAATTGCCTTGCTCGAAAAACCATTTTCCATCAAATGCTAGTTCTTTTTCTGGCATGTCTACTAATCTAACAGCTTCATTATCACAAAATTCTGTATGAGCAGAAACATTGCTGGCGATAGCCATTTTGCCACAAGCTAGTATTTCTAGTAATTCTAAATTCCAGCCTTCTGCTCTAGAGGGGAAAATTCCACAGTCCACATTTTCTATAATATTATACACTTGTTCTTGTGATTTTAAACGAGGTACAAATTTAATCTTTGACCCCAGTTTAGAATTTCTATATTTAGATTGCCATTCATGGTTTTCCTGAGATGATAAAAATGGATTTGAACACATCATCCACAATTCTACATTATCATCTTCTGAAAATGCTCTATTAAATATATCTACTAAAACATCGTGTCCCTTCCTAACCTCCCACTTTCCGCAATTAAAAAATATTGTAGACTTATTATCTCTCGTCTGACTTTCAATAGGTTTAAAGATGGAAGAATCTACACCAAGGGGAATAACATGAACACGATCACTACTGATAGTTAGATTGTCCAAAGCTATCTCTTTAGCCCACGAGGATGCCACGAAAAGTTTGTCTAAATTATTAAGATGATACTTTTCTACGTCATTAAATTTATCCAATTCAAAAAATGGAAAACCAATATGTTTTCCTCTGCCAACAAACTGAGACATATCATGCTGATGCCAAATCCTTAAACAGTCATCATCAAAGTCTGGAGTTTGCGCATTGTTGATGCAAGATTGAATAGTGGAAATATCTTCCTCTGTAGATAATTCTGGATTACCTATTATAAATAGAGATAGTTTTTTATCTATTTTAGACAAAGACTTAACAATATTTAAACCAGCTATTCCATAGCCTAATTGATTAATTGGTGTAATGATATTCATTTTATATATACCTGTGGGGAGAGTAAGAAACTATATTTCTATTATTGATTGACAGAGCTTTTCCTTTTTCTTTGTACATACTTCTATGAAAAGGCACATGTTCTGAGTCAGAATTAGCATCTTCATATTTCTGACTTTTGTATCTCAAGTCTTTAATTACGTCTGATTTGTAAATTCCTAAGCCTCCAAAATTAGACAAAACTTTAGTATTTCCCTCGGGTCTACTAATGTCATTATACAAAACCTGTCTGTCTCTTGTAAGCCCAAACTCTTTTTCCTCTTCTACTTCTCTTTTATACCAATCATATTCTCTAAAAGCAAAGCTATCATACATTTTATAATCACTAGGGTTAGCATCTTCTAATCTCAATTTTTCCCAATCAATCGTAGCAGAACTAATAACGCCGTAAGAAGTAACTCCACCTATATTGTGGTAAAGTTTATTGTTTAGTAAATGAAAAACGTTAGTATACAGACCCTCATAACTCCATCCTCCTATTAAATCTAAATCTAGTATAACAGTTACGGGAAAATTCTTATGATTTTCTTCTACAAATTCCATGTATTTATTTCTTGCCGAAGCAATTTTGCAACACCTTCTATACACTTCGTCTGGTTCCTCTTCCATTGTGTAATTTGAATCGTCTATATCTTCAGACAAAATGCGAAAATTATCGGTTTCATATTCTTTAATAATTTTTTTAGTACCATCTGTTGAATTATTTTCATATATAAAAGCAACAGTGTTATTAAAGAAAGACATAGAATGTTTTATGCGTTGTATGTTTCTTTCTATATTTTTCGCAGAGTTTCTAACTATACCACAAAACATTACATCAATATCTGATACTGCTGATCTTAAACTGTTGTCAATTTGTTTGAATTGAACAGTTTTTCTAGCATTTTTCATGAAAATGTCTTCAGGAAAATTAATATTATATTTTTTCATATTTAAACCTTGTTAAAAAAGAACCATCGTTTTAGTTTAGAAGTCTCTTTGGATCTAGAAACATCGTACAAGTAGGCTAAGAGCTGATCCATAGAACTAAATATGTGTTGGTGTGGCAACATAAAGAAAAGCCAGTTGGGTGCTAATGTTTTTCCTTGTTCACACCATACTAGTATCGGTTTTTTCTGTCTGTTTGCTGTAGATATTTCTTCGTATGATCCGCACATGTGTACGTTCATGTCTATGTGAGCGATGATAAAGTCTGAAACATCTACACACCTCAAGTCGGCATTTCTTATATGACCATATTCATCTCTAATCTTATCAAATTGTCCAGTTTGTTTATAATAATCTATAACAGCTCTGGTATTTGGCCCTTCCTTTGCCGACTCTATTGGTTTATCGCATGGATTTAACACTTTAACGCTTAGTTCTGATAACATTGGGGTAATGGCTTGTCTCCAGCCTATACCTCCATCTGGAACTCTATCCATAGCTCCAACCAAATAAGTCCTCATGTCCTTTAAGTTATTCATTATGCGCCTCTATGTAGTGCTACTTGTAGAAAATCTTGAACTGTTGTTGGATTATGTTTATTAAACGTATTGCTAATAATGAACTTTCTTTCTCTAACAGCCTTTATACCCAAAGACTTCAAAGCATCAAAACAGTCTTGTTGTAGATCTGTGTATCCATTATGATTTCTGCTCTGTTCTGGTTGAGGTTTAGTCTTAGCCTTAGACTGTCTAGCTGGGTTGCGTACTGCTTTCTTTTTATTTGTTTGTTTTTTAATTTTAGGTTCAAGTTGTACTTCTGCCTGAAAATCCACAGGCACTGGAGGTGGCTGAACTTCATAGTGATCAACAACGCGAAATAACTCTATGTTATCGGAAAGTTTTCTACCATCCCTTACAGACTTATAAGCGCTGTAAAAAAAAGTAAAAGCAAAACCAATTGATATTAAAAAACTTAGTATCTGTACTGAATCGTTTTCTTGCATGATATTGTCTCCTTGTAATCATCATATCACTGCAATCGTCAAAAGTCAAGACTGACCTTTAAAAAAAATGCCCGACAGGGCGAACCGTATCGGGCATTTGGATAAGGACAAGCCATGCGGCTATTAAGCCCCGACAGTTTCTTCCGTTTTAACTGCTGTCGCCTTTTCATTATTTGGTCCCAAAGAAATTTCATCTGCCATTACACAGACTGAGTTTCTAGGATTTCCTTCCTTATCTTTATAATCATCAACCTTGATCTTGCCTTGCACTCCTACAAGCCTTCCCTTCTTCAAATGTTCTTTTAATGCTTCAGCCATTTTGCCAAAACACAGAACATTTAGATAAAGGGTATCATCATTTCTCCTGTCATTAACTGCCATGCGGAATTTAGCCATTGAGCTACCCTTTTGGGTAATGCTAAAATCAGCATCTTTAGTTAAACGACCACAACCTAACCAAGTATTAATATTCATACTAAATCTCCAAAGCTGAACGAATTTTACCACGCACTACTTGAGTGTTACCACGATTATATGTTCCTAGAGTAGCACTATAAATTTGACGAGCAATACTACGAGGAATTCCCAGTAGACTCGCTGCATGAATAGTATCATCTCTAGTGTTATCAAACATACCTAAACCTGACTTATGAGCCAGTGCTGTTAGCGGGTTCAAAGTATGTCCTCTATACGGTCCACTCTGAATAGTTGCTACAACCTTTTTATTTTGTACACCCCAGTGATAAGATCCTGCGATATTGTACAAACGTTCAAAAAAATCACTCTGCTTCATTTTGGCATTCCTCCTATTTAAAAACTATCATTCAGCTTTCGTATCTGAATGTTTCTTCACTTCTTCAAGACCTTCTTGATAATACTGAGTCAGTTTTTCAATTTCTGACTCAATGTTCGCTTTTTGCTTCTGTAAATCACCGATAGCATTTTGTATGTTATTTAAGTGTGCCGAAGCCATTTCTACCATTTCCATTTTATAACTCCTTAGTTATGTAATCTAATACTTGTTGGTGAGTCCAATCTAATGTATATTTACCCATAGTTCCTAGTTCAGCTAATTCATGGTAATCTTTTTCTAGCTGAACTATTAGTTTAACTATTATACTCTCTTGGTGTGCAATTATACAATCTGAAACTAGAGTTTCTAAGAATTTTTCTCTATCAATGCCATTTTCTTCACTCATCGTAAATATCTAGCTTAACACTAGCCTCTAATAATAATTGTTTAGCAGTAATGAAGTCTTCGGTCCATCTAGGATTTCTATTCCTGACAGACACAACTCTACTTACACCAGATTGTATTATTAATCCAGCACATCTAGGACATGGCTGAAAAGGCCAAGTATACATTGTACACCCATTTACTTTTTTGTTAGCAAATAGTATAGCGTTTACTTCAGCGTGTACAATTATATTGTATTTCTTTTCTCTTTCAAGTAATCTTTCATTGTCTGTTATATGTTTTGGAAATCCATTATAACCAACAGATACCAATCTGTGTGAAGAATCTACTATAACAGCACCTACTTTAGTAGATGGATCTTTTGACCAAGTAGAAACTAACTTAGCCATATCTAAAAATCTATTGTCCCAGTTTGTTGAATTCATACCATAGTAATCCTAAGTTAGCGAGTGCGTATGCGAACCACATCAACGCATGTGGATAGTCGCGTCCAATCAAGCAACATGTACATGTCCAAACATAACACATTGTAGAAATTATAATTGCTGGTAATGCCATTTTAGTATTTCAATTTGTATCCCATAGCAAACTTTGTTTTAGCCTTTGCTTGCCATTTGCCAAATTCCTTTTTAAATTTCTTGCATTCATTGCACATAGATTTAAATTTGTTGGGTTCATCAAAATTAGACTGATCCTTTTCTATTCTACAGTGTATGCACACTTTTTTACCACTATTAAACTGTTTACGTACAACTTTACTATTCATGATTTACTCCTTTAAATATTCATTTCCTTATTAAGTAGCTCGTGTCTATATAAGTTTTAAATAATACTAAATTTGAAATACTGCAAACTAATTCGTCTACAGCTTGTACAACGCCACCCCAAAATTTTTTGCTATAATCATGTCCTGTTATAAAACCTCCAGCTTTAACCTTGGGAAACCAAACGTTTAAATCTTGTTTGACTGATTCATAGTCATGATCCGCATCTATATAAACCAAATCTATACTATTATTATCTACAAATTTTGAATATTCTACTGAAGTATTAGTCACAATTTCCACAGAGTTGTTCGTTATTTTATGACGTAGACGCTTATTAATTATACTGCTTTTATTACTGTCAACACATACCAATTTTTTAACAAACGGAAAAGAAGATATGATTAATCCTGATTCTCCGTGTAGGCTACCAACTTCCACAGCGTTTATGGGGTTATAATCATAAATAGCTCCTACATCACACATTAATTCAACTAAGCCGCAAACAGGCTTTCCACCATAAGGATTCCAAGGTGGAGAAAATCTTACGCTTTCAGGGTATTTTTTTTCTGCCATAGTCTACCAAAAAAATGAGTTTTCATATATCTTTTTGCGAAGATTTTTTATATCATCAATATTGTAATTTGTTTTATCTTTATGCATGTAGGGATATTTTTTAGCATCAAAATTAGCCTGAAAGAAATCTAATGATGCTATAGCTAGGTCAGCATCCTCGTCATTTAAATATTTTTTTCCTACTTCAAATTTGTAATTTCCAAGTTCTATACTTTGCCCACACTTACTTCTAACCATTTCTTTGCTTTCATTATCGTAATAGTGGCTATAATGCTTAGTCTCTTTAGTACTTGTTGAGTTCCTGTGTAGTAAGCTCCATTCACATTCGTTTATTTTTGGATTAATTTGCTTAATGATTTCTTTCATGTCTGTCCATAGGTTTTCAAATTTACCCACATAATCTACCATCAGATTTCCTTTTTTATCACACAAGTAATGCCTTGTAGGATCTTTTGCTCTTTCCATTATAAAATCTTTTATAGGTTTACCATGAAATCTTTCGTGTATTTCAACATTTTTAGGGTGAGGATTAGGATGATTTTTCATGTTTTCAATTAAGTAGCGATAGGATGATATCATTCGATCCCAAGGATTTCTAATAAAGCCAAACTTAAAATAAGAATCCCAATCCCACCCATTGTCTTCAAAAAACTCTTTACCAAGCATTGCGCTTGTGTGAGTCCAAATATCACGACTTACATGAGGAAATTTTTCATATTGTTCTTCAGTTATATTATGCCAGTGACCAGCTACTATATCATTATTTAAACATGAATTGTTTGCCAAAAGATGTCTTATAGATGTTCCAGCAGTTTTGGGAGCGTGTATAAAAACAAATTTATATTTGTGGGATATGATCATTTTTTCTTCCATCTAATTGATATGTCTTTTAATTCTTTTTTTGAAAAAAAATGCTTCATATACTTATGTTTCAATATATTCTTTAAATACTTTTCTTCTATGCTATAATCTTCTTTAGCTCTTTCGTAGCTTTTGGATATTCTTTTAGACTTATTAGATGTAAAATTTTTGTTTATCATTCTAACATGTCTAACTCCCAATAAGTCGTAAGTTGCTTTACTAAATACTTTAGTTAGGCTATTTAGTTTATATACTAAAACAGAAACATTTTCTGATGGTTTATACACTGAATATCCCCTAGAGATATTAAAATCGTACTGATATAAGTCTATATTAAAATTCTTTTTATATTCATGATCTAAAAATTCTAACCACCAATTAGCAGCTCCAGCATTTTGGTATTCATCTATTGGAAAATCACCTTTTTCTTTGTGGAGTTCATACCAAGAAGATATGTAGCATTCTATAGGGTTTCTTATTCCTAATATAAAATGCCAATTGTCTAGATTTCTATTTTTAGTAAAGTAACTTGCCAGAGACATATCGTGCCAATATGAGTCGTATTTTTTAGAATCATGACCATGATAAATATGGTAATCACGTAAAGATGGATTATTCTCTAAGCTAGATTTTATTGTTAAGCTTCCAACCTTGCCAGCTGTTAAGATTACAATTCTGTTTTTACTTTTGTGCATTGTTATTACTTTTGTTTTGATTAAAAATCAATGATGATTTTATATCTTTTTGTTTATAGTGTTTACATCTATAATAGTCTGTATGAGGTATGTGCAGGATAGGAAAATTATTTGGAGAAAACTTAATCTTAACTCTTTTTATTCCTAACTTCTCAATTCTATTATAAAGATCTGAATCTTCCCAGCCGTAACCATCCTTGTTAGACATATAAAGACCAGCATCTTTGATATGTTTTGTTCTACACACAATAAAGCCATTAAGATGTTCTAAAAACCCAGAACAATTATCTACAGATTTTTGCTCCCAATCTCCTGTTAGAAATGATGTATTCAAATCCACATTTATCCATTCATTAAGGCCAAAGAATGGATTTAAAACATAGTCTACGTCTAGCTTTATTATATTATCAAATCCAACATTGTCAATCCCGACATTCATAGCGCCACCGCAATCAAAAAATTCTTTACCATTAACTCTTACGATCTTAATTCTACTATCAAGATTTCTTAAATAATTACAATTCATATCAGAAGAAGACCAATCGACAATTATAAATTCTTTGATTTGTGGTTTTTGTAACCAAGAATGGATTGAGAATTTTAGTATGTCGAATCTGTTTTTAACCACCGTTACGGCAGAGAATGACTCTGTATCTTTTTTACACGAAGCCACATGACCATTTATAATTTCATTTTTTGAAACAATTTCTAACTGGTTAGATCCATTTATGCTAGCAGTTTGACTAAAAGTACTCCAATTTGTTCCATATATCTTTCTTGTTTTTGATAGTAAAAACCATTCTACAACAGCCTCAAATTGCCTTGGCTTGTTGTCATATATGGTCAAATCTTTTGGTAGAAAATCTTTGTTGGTTCTTATGACTTTATCATGGAATTGTGACACTATTCTATCTTGCACTTCTTTGCAGTCTGTAGCTAGAAAAACATTACTTTGTTCTTTAGAAATTATATCTATAAAAGATGATATAGGTGATTCATGGTAGTATTTTTCCCAAGGGCCAATCGCAGCATCGCCTCTTCTTATGTGTACGCCAACAACATCTGGAGTAACGTTGTATTTAATTAATTCTTTGTCAACGTCAATAGATGGTTTAAGATTTTTGATAAAATCGTACTGATAATCTAATTTGCAATCAAATATCCAATTTATACAAGCGTAAGATTCTAAACAAAAACTATTATTGCAAATATGATCATATGTATTTTGAGGATCATCTACTTCATACTCTAGACTAACAGCGTCTTGTTTAAAATGATTTTGTAATTTTAAGAAAGATAGTTCTGCTTCTTTGTACTCTTCAAGAGATATCAACTCTATTAGTTTTGGGATAGCGTCTTCATCGAATAATTTTTCAAAAGGCTCATCAGAAAAACCCTCGCTTTCATGCCAGCAAACTTTTACTCTATAGAAATTGTGAACAAGAGCAAATGCATACGCTGCATCTATAGTTAACAACCTATTGCCTAACCCCTGTAATGGTTTGATATATAAAATTTTACCATATTTTTGCATACCAAGTTGCTTGCCGTAAGATTCATAATGAGTCCACAACCTTTCCCTATCAGTCATACCTCCTGATAATGGTTTAAAAAATTCTTTTGTCTCTGGATATTTTTCCTCATAAAAAATATGATCAAAGTCTTTATCTATCATAATATTCGCCAACTATAAATTTAGTACCTGTTGTTATAGATGTTTTAGTGTTTTCTTTGTAATCTGATTCTTTCATCACTCTGAAGTCAAGACTAACTCTGGTTTTTCCTGTACGGTTTGGTAAGTTGCCATGTAAACACTTGTTTCCATTAAACATAAAAAGATCACCGGGGGTTAATTCTATCTGTCTAAAATCTCTAAGCCCCGGTTCACTCTCTGTTATAAACGTGTTACTTTCAAACATTTTTGTTATAGGTATTACAAAGTTTATTTCTCCTTCAGGATGATTAAATTCAGAATCAGTATGCCAAGCACCAACAGCTAAGTTATCAGGCAAATGCACTCTAAACGTAGGCCATTTCTGATAGATTATAGGTTGTCCAATTTGTTCTCTTACAAAGTCATTAATAAAAATTTTGTACACATTTAAAAACTCTTCCCAACCGTTTCTCATTCTATCATAAAAAATTGTATGGTAAATAGTATCAGAGTCTTTTGATGGTTTGTCAAAAAGTTTGTATTCTGTTTCCCATTTTGTGTGTAATTCGTCTAGGTTCCAATACCCAAAAAGTTGCCATATTAATTCTACAAAAGGATATTGTTCTTTATTGTATTTAAATGTTTTCATTACACGCTTTGATCAAAGTGAGTTCTATTGACTAAATTAAATTCTGCACACTTGTTCATGTCTTTTAGTTTGGTTGCTCCCATGTATGCACAGGCGCTTCGTAGTCCACCAAGTACATCTAATACAATATCCTTTGCTGGTCCTTTGTATGGCACTTCTTTT
>MDSV01221853.1_pt1 | contig 20564 bp, 15 predicted proteins | sample 810851 | NCBI WGS metagenome assembly MDSV01 (sample SAMN05326640, study PRJNA326480) | marine metagenome | isolation source: seawater | place: Atlantic Ocean: North East | collected 2012 | reverse complement strand
TTAAATCATATTAATTAGCACGCCTGGAGGGACTCGAACCCCCAACCCTCTGATCCGAAGTCAGATGCTCTATCCAGTTGAGCTACAGGCGCATAAAATTTAAAATCTTTTCAGATCTTTTATCTAAACTTATATTCTCAAGAGATTTCAATATCTCTTCTTTATATTTGTCTAAATTAGAATCTTGTAAGAGTAAACGAAGTTCCTTATAAAAACTATCAAAATTATTTTTTTTATAGTAAAAAATACCAGGATTCTCTAGTTCTTTATGAGAAGTTAAATCTGATACTAAAGGCACAACACCTGAAGCAAGATATTCAAATATTTTTAATGGTGATGCATAAAGCTCCATGTGGCTATTGCTAGGATAGGGAACTATACCTATATCGAATTTTTGAATTTCATAAGCTAATTCGTTTTGAGAAATTCTATCTTTTAAAATAAAGTTATGTTTATGTGGAGATTTTTGAATAAGTTTTTCAATTTCTAAAAGTTTATTTTCCGGACCTCCAATTACAACTACGTTAAATTGAATTTCATTCATAATCTTTAACATACTTTTTACTGAATTAAAAACACCCTTATCTACCCCATAGGTTTCAAGCATGCCAGCATATCCAACCGTAATAATTTCATTTTTAGTTCTGTTTGGTTTAAACTTTTTTAAATCAACTCCATTGGGCAAATATAATGTTTGCTTATTTACTTTTTTTAACTCTTCATATGATAGTTTTGTAGTACCAATTAAATATGAACTCTCTTTATTAAGGCGTTTGATAAACAATTTTTGTAAACGTTTTCCTTCACCATGTTTTTCAAAAATTACTTTATTAGATTTTTGATGTAAATAGCAAACGGCAGGATTTGTAGACCATATAATTGAGTTTTTAATTCTTTTTCTTACTTTTAAAGACCAAAGACATGATGATGCAATCCATACAAACATTTTTAAGAAGTTTGGAAATAGTTTATATAAATTCGTAGATGTAATGTCAAAAAAGTTAACTTCGCTGACCTTAAATTGAAAATCTTCTTGATAATAATCACCTAATGATTCATAAATAGTTTGTTCATTATTTGTCTTTGGATAAACTAAAGTAACATCGTAACCATGTTTAAAAAATGATGTTGCTTGATTTAATGCATGTATACCATATGCTTTTTCTGTAGGCATTCTTCCGTACACTAAAATGTAAATTTTTTGCATCATACTTAAAGACTAACTTTATTAAATTATAAATTGAAACAAGCAAAATTTTTATTGTATTATTTAAAGTGTTGAAAAAATATCAAACTTCAAAATTTATTACTAAATTAACAAAACAAGATTTAATTTCACATTATCCAAACAATATTTTGCTATTAAAAATATATAAATTATTTTTTGTTTCTATATTTTTGTTTCCGATACAAGGTGTTGGAATGTTGAGCGGCGTTCCAATTATGAATTCAAATAAGTTAATTTATTCGCTTTTAGTTTTTATGATCATCTTTAACATAAAAATATTATCGAGAATAAACCTATTTATTTTTTTAATACTTGTATTTTTAAAATTATTTTATTTAATAAATCCAACTAATTTATGGACAGTATGTGTTGATGATTCATTAACTCCAAAGCAAGAGAGTTTTCAGTATGAGTACTTTGAAAATAAATGCGAAAGAAGTTTTGACTTTATTGGACCAATATATACAACCAAAGTTAAATAAATAAAATATGGAGTTAGTAACTATGAGTATGAATGGATGGGTGCAAATTCTTCAAATTTTCCTTTAGGATTTTTAAATCATTCGGCATATAACTTTTATGATTTGAGACGTGATTGGCTACCTTTTAATATGATTGTTGAGAAAACGGTAAATTTACAATCACAGTATATTAAGGTCAATTACTTAGGCAATGTAAACGTAAGGTTCGATAATAATAACGCTATCTACCTACCTTCAAATTATTCAGAAGTAAATGAAGCTATTCTTAAAATACCAAATTTAACAAAAAAGATAGCAGTTGAATTTTCTTTTAAAAATCTCGGTATAGAAAAAGACAGCACCCACCCGTCTACGGTTCCAAACGATTTTACAGAAAATAAAAAATTTGCATATTTTGAGATAACTGAATTAGATAATAATTTAAATAATATAAATGAAACCAATTCAGATTTAAAATCACTTCTATTTTTAACTCTACTAATTCTTGGGAATTCAAAAGTTTTTTTTAAATTTGAAAAGAGAAATGTATCAATAATTGTTCTTATAATTTTTGGAACTCTGATTTTTAATTACTTGCAACCTCTATATGTATTTAAATATTTTGGATTCTTTGCGTTAGTTTTGATTTACTTATTAAGGGATTCAAAATCACTAAATTTTTTATCTATAGGCTTAATTTTTTTAGTACTTAATGTGTTTATTATTGATATGCCTTGGAACCATCTTGATTTTAGCATTAAGCCTTCAGGTTCAGACATCTTAACATATGAAAATCAAGCAAGGTTAATCTTTGAAGGAGACGGACTTAGGGGCGGCTCTGATGTCTTTTGGTATTCACCTGGTTATAGATATTTTCTATATTCCATACATGTTTTTTTTGGTGATGGCTGGAACATTGCATGGAAGACCATTCTTTCACTTACAATTTTTTTAATATATAAAATTTCAAAAAGGTTTGATATATTACCTATCCTTTTAGTTTTGTTTTTGGTGCTTGATAATGTTCGTAATTTATATTTGTTTGGTGTTTCTGAAACACTTTCACTTTTGTTTATTTTGCTGGCAATAAATAACAACAAACGTACAATAATACAGTCAATATTTTTAGCTATTGGAACACTAATTAGACCAGAGATAGTACTATTTTCTATTTTATTTTTAATTCTCAAAAGAAGCACTTTAGGTTTTATTTCATTTATTATTCCGATGCTTTTTCCCCTTATGCACAATTTATTTTATGGCGGTAAATTTGTTGTTATGAGCACTGCTGCAACATATGCTAGGAATATAACATTTGATATTCTGAATAATCTCCAATATTTAGTTTTTAATCCATTTAATGAAAAAATAATTCAGATTTTAGGAACACTTCCAACATTGATTGGGTTTTCAATAATTACCATTAGTCTTTTGAAAAGTTTTAAATCTATTTATAAAAATAAAACATATATAAATTCATTAAATTTTATGTTTTGGATATTATTGATAGCACCCTACTTTGTATATGATCCTATTTTGTTTTATCCAAGGCATGTTCTAATTTCTTTAGTAATATTTTCTATTAACTTTGATAACATTTTTACTAAAGATAATTATCAAAATAAAAATAAATATAGTACCAAAACATGACACGAGAATTAATTTATTAAAAAATAATCTATCCTCATTTACAAAGTTATTTAAAAATATTTCTGAAGATTGAGAATAGTAACCACCATCAACATAGCTCATACACTCGTAGAAATTTCCTACTGTTATTGTATTTTTTCCGTTAGTGAGATATCTCTCTTCATATAAAATATCCTTTTCATAAATTAAAAAACCATCTTCAAAGTATGGAGTCATATCTGCGTTAAATTTACCTTTACAAATAGATAGTTTTAAATCTTCTTCACCACACCACTTATCACTAAAATCAATTCTACTTTCTACTGCTTCACTCAAAAAACAGGGCATAGCTACATGAAGCTTATTTAAATAAAAAGGCTCTTTTAATTCAGAAAAATCAACTGGGTTCAATACTGTAAAAACATATGAATTAAACAAAATAAAAATAAGTATAAAGATTTTGAAATTTCTCAAAGATTTTAATTTTGATAAAAAATAATAAAATGTAAAAACTAATAGAAAGCTAAAAAGATGTGTTTTCATAGGATCTCCTTTTGCAGGATTAAAATTTTTTGTTAAAAAAGGAAATAAATTCAGAGCATTTATTATTAATGCAGCAATTCCAATAAAACCTAATATGGATATATTTTTTAACCTGGAATTTTTTTCCTTATATATGTAATAAACAGTTGTTATATAAAAGATAATTGAAATAAAAATAGAAAATCTTATATAACTTAAATTTCCAGGATAGTTTTTGCCTGACCAGCCATCTTGGTGATACCAATAACGTTGCCAGTAATCATTAAATGTATCTGCAAAAATAATTGAAAACATTGACCCACTTAAATTATTTCTAAAAGGGTTAGAAAAAATTTCAACAATATTGAAATAGAAAATATAACTTAAACTCGATCTATTAAGGTAATTTTCATTAATGACATGCTGCCATAAATAGTTACCATTTACTTGATAATTTTCAATTATTAATATACCCAGAAGCGGAATGAGCAAAATATTAAAAATAAGAAACTTCTTATTAAGTAAATTTTTTTTAAACAAAGTTAACAAAGACAAGCCAATCATAAAAGTGATACTTGATTTTAGAGAACTTAAAATTATTAAGATCGGTGCTGATAGGTATAAATAAAACATTTTATTAGTATCAAAAAACTTATAATACAAAAGTATTAACCATGGAAGCAGAGCTATTACAAGAATCTCAGGTTTTAGAATTAATCTAGCGCCTAAAACTGGTGGAAATATTGACAAAAAACTTACATAACTTAGGTTTAAAGTCTTATCAATATTTAAGTAATCGAATAAGTAAAAGATACCAACAAATCCAAGCAACATTAAAAAGAAATTACCTAATTGAATACTCAATGAATAAATTGGTTCAACATAAATGTTTGAAATTAAAATTGGTTTACTTAAAAACTCAAAAAATTTACTTATAAAGTAAAAATAACTGACACCAGATTCTAAACCAATTGACTGAATATTATTTTTAACAAAATAGTCTAGATATTTTCCATATCTATCAAAGTCCGTTCCTCTCATACTGTCGTAATTCAAGTAAGTAATAAAGAAAAAGAATAAATTTTGAATAAATATTATTAGTAAGAGAAAAATGTTTTTTTGTTTTGCTTCCATTAAGAGACAATTATACAAATTTATTAATAATTCTTATAAATTAACAAGAATAAATGTAATATTTTCATATGCGTTCATTAGAAAAAATTATGAATTTAAAAACTATAATTTTTATTCAAACATTAATATTTTTGCCTTTTTTACTTCAAGGAAATATTGGTTCAGATTGGGACTCATATGCAAGCTTTGCTTCAGGCAGGCTTTTATTTAATGATGGTATTTATATTCCATCTAGACCACCTGGCTTTCCCTTATACGAAATTATTGTAGGGCTTTTCGGTCTAATTTCTGTTAGAGTCCTACTAGTTGTTCATTTTATTTCATCACTTTTACTTACCTCATTTGTATATACAAAAATTCAAGAAAATAAAAATCGATTTCTTTTAACACTTGTTTTTTTAACCTCTCACGTTTTTTTAATAGCTTCATACTCAGTCATTGATTATGTGATTGGTACATTATTTGGATTTCTATTTTTAGATTATTTAAAAAAGGAAAAGTTTAAAGTTGCAACAATATTGATAATTATAAGTTGTGCAATAAGACTTTCCAACATCATTTTTTTAGCTGCAGGAATTTTATTCCTGCTTTTAAAAAAAACAGAATATAAAAATATTTTATACCCTCTATTAAGTGTTGTGTTTATTGGTTTATTTTATTACCCATCCTTTTTACTTGCAGATGGCTTATGTTTCTTAAACCTTACAAACATCAATCATGAATTAGTTCCAAGACTCGGTCGTTTTTTTTATAAACAAGCACAATTTTTTGGTTTAATAGGAACACCAATCTTTTTAATTTATATTATTAAAAATTTTAAGAAATTTAATTTTAAAGATCCTGAATGGATATCTTACTCGTTTATTTTTTTGTCATTTGAACTTTCATTTTTGAGACTGCCAACAGAGAAAGGACACTTAATTCCAGCGATGGTAGCCTTGCTCTTAATGTTAAAAAATATAAAGTTTAATAATAAAATTTTAATTTTTGTTTTTTTAATTTCGTTTATCAGTAACTTTGTAACTTTTGAATTATTAACACCAGATGTTCCAAACCATGCTTCGAGTGCAAAGTTTGGCCCAAAAATTGAACAAGGATATCTATTGCAAGATTATGAAAATAGATTCTTAAAAGGCAAAAATTTTGAAAAAAAGATTATTGATGGAATTGACAATATAAAAATTAATTGGAGTAATGGCGGCCCTAACTGTTAATTTAATAAAATTTACTTCAAGCATTTGTATTATTTTCTACTTTTAGCTTGTCAATAATTATAAATATTAAATACAATATTGGTGGATATAGGCTAATCAGCAGAGTTGAGTAGCTCTCAATCATTTCATATCCTATTTCAAGCATTGTAATTTGAGGTATAAGACAGAAAAACAAAATTAAAAAATTTGATCTTACTTTTCTGCTTTGAATATAAAATGCGACAAAAATTGCTATTTCAATTAAGTGATATGTTCTAATATATGGATTTAAGAGGAAATACAAGATAAAGGTATTCATAAAAACATCTAGAGTATTTCCATCATTTTTTGAAATGTTCTTTATTGTTGAAAACATAATTAATAAGACTGATAAAGAAGTTAGAAAAAATAACAATAAATTAGAATTGTATAAATAAAATAATAGATTTGGCACTGAAGGTGTGTCGTAATAATTTCCAAATATATCGTTTATAACATTGAAATTATTAATAGTCTCAGATTGAGAAAAAATATTATAATATTTTATCCAAGTTCTAAAGATTTCCTCTTCAATCAAGAATGTTAGAAATACTAAAAATGTTAAAAATGAGAAACTGTAGATTATAAATTTCTTTATTTCTTGATTTTTTCTCGCAAATAATAAGAATATATAAATAGGAAGAACTGTAATTTTTACATATACAAGAAGTGAAAACAAAAAGGAAGAGATGGGAATCTTTTTCTTAAGTAAGCTAATAAAAAAAACTAATAGTATTATTTGAGCGATTATTGAAATATTGCCGCTACGAAGAGCTTGATATAGTCCATTAAATCCTGTTAAAACTAAAACAAAACCAGTTAAATTGTTTTTATAATTAAACACAATAAATAGTATTGGAATCATTGCTAAGAAATATTTATAATTTTCTATCCAATTGATATAAGGATGACAAAATATTTTCAAACTTTTTACAACTAATGGAAGATAATTTGTGCCTATTTTTTCTACTTCAATGGGAAAATTATTAGGATAAACTTTCTCTATATTTTCTACTAAATAAGGATCCATATTATTAAAAGATATAATATTTGTAATATTGCAGTGAACTAGTGCATCATTTTTTGTTATTGAACGAGGTTGATTAATAATAATCACTAAAAAAAGACTTAAGCAAGCCAATACGAACAAATTTTTAAAAATCTTAATACAATTAAATTTACAACAAAAATACAGTAAACAATAAAATTATTTAAGTGATTGTGTCGATATTTTTAAATATTTTCATAATTTTTAATATCTTTATAATTTTATAAAATCTTTATAGAATAAACTACATATGTATAAAAACTCTACAGAAAAATGAATAACCTAAATTTAAAAATTTGCTATTTTTTTTTATCAATGACTATTGTTTTTTGTGGAGGACAAGAAGAACTAGAAGCTGAAATTGAAGTTACCTCAACAACCTCAACAACTCAGATTATTCAAGAAACTACAACCACTTCAACACTAGTTGTGATTGAAGACTCAGAATGTACTCTAGATGATAACTCAAGTATAAATCTTGAAAGAGATATAGAAGTCCAGAGATTTTTAAACAAATATGGATTCAATGCTGGCGAAGAGGATGGCTATTTTGGATATCAAAGTACAGAAGCGCTCAGAAAATTTCAAGCATTTGCAGGATTATCACCAGATGGAGATTTAGGCCCGGTAACTAAAGAAACAATAAAAAATTGGACTGGTTGTGAAGAAAAAGTTAGTTCATATATCTCCACTCCAACTACAACTGTTGTTTCTAATAACGAAGAAAGTGAACAAGATTCAACCTCCTCTACGACTACAACTACTTTAGGAAATGTAGAAATAGATAATGGCCAATCTAATAGTGGTTTTGGTTTTATACCATCTATTGGGCTTGATACTAATAACTTAATTTCAGTTTTTAAAGGTGTTGTTAATAATTCGTCAGTTTGTGGAACACCTTTTTACAATAATGTCCCAGGCGATGCATTAAATTATTATTCCAATGGAATAATTTCAGAAAAATCGGTTCTTCCATCGGTTTACTCACTGTCATCAAATACTGCTAAAATTTTGACCAATACAAATGATACTTTTGCTATAGAAATCCTGGGTAATGGCGACGACACTTTCAATTTTTATTTTATTCCACCTTTTAGTAACCAAGTAACTTTAATAAAACCTGTAACAATTGATGTATCACCTGGGAAAACAATTGCAACTTTTAGTAAAAACGGTTTAGAAAGTGGGTATTGGTTTTTTGCATATACTGAAAATCAAAGTGGACAAATTATAAAATCTTCATCTCCAAGAGAATTTACAGTTGGCAACTTAACATCCCAGACTTATACCGGAAGCATTGAGGCAGAAATTTTAAATTTTAACATCAATGGCAAAAATGTTGGTGGCGGAGAAACTCTCTCTAATAGTGATGTAATTACTTTTTCATATATTACCAAAGGTATATATGATGAAAAACCTTCCACCACAAAAGATATTCAAAAAGATGATTTGGAAATAACTCTTACAAATAATGAACAAGCAAACCCTGGAGATTTATTGGTTATAAACAAAGAAATTATGAAAGTTCTCTCAAAAGATAACAATAAATATAAAGTTCAAAGAGGCTTTAATAATACCGAACCCAAGAAGCATTTAACTGGTGCTAGTGTCAAACAAATAAAGAATTTAGAAAGTAATAAAGTTAACAGTACCTATGCCTTTTTAGTACTACGAAGTGAAAGTGGAAAAAAGTTTCAATTGAGACTAAATGGTGAAATTACCAGTCACTCTTTTTCATTAAGTGGTTGTCCAAATGACAGATACTTGTTTGAAGAAATTAAAACATTTTCATGGCGAGAGCAAGGTAAATCAATAGTTGTATCTAATTCAACGAAAAATGCAACTGGATCAATTTTTAATAAGTCATTTATATTAAATGAATCAAATAATGTATACAGCCCACCAACACTTATAGGTACAGATTCTGACTCTAGCAGTTTTGCTAATAACGGGCCAAGAAATGAAAATCTCTCTGCTGGGTCTGAAGCAGTGTTTAGCTTCTCTGGTCTTCAAAAGGGCTCATCTGACCTACAATTTGTTGAAATAAAGTTTCAAATGTTACCTACATCAGGAAGTTCAAAATCTACAACAAGTAGAAGTGTATTTTTTGCTGTTAATGATGATATGGAATTCAAGATTAAAGTAGATTCAGTTGTTAGTAGTAAAGCATTTAAATTTTTCGAATGGGAGTCAGGCTACAGATATGTTTTTGCAGAATTAAATGTTTATGACAAACTTTCTAAAACTACATTTAAGAGTAACGGCCAGGTAAGTTTTGACGATCTCAGTAATGATATAACTCATGATGCATACTACTTAGATCAATTTTCATTCAATATTCCTTAAAATTTTTTACTTGATGATATTAGAAAGAAAATTACAGTAAATTGTTAAGATTGTTACAGTGTTCCAAAATATAAGTAATTATTTGTTATCAATTAGAGTCTGGCAATGGTTGAAAAACTTGGTAGTTTTTACACTTCCTATTGGCGTTGGAACATCTGACATAGGACTTTTATTAGTTGTTTTACAATCTTTTTTTGGCATATCTTTTTTGTCTTCTTCAATATATATATTAAACGATATTAAAGATATTAATTCTGACCGCATGCATCCTTTTAAAAAAAATAGGCCAATTGCATCAGGCTCATTAAAAATTAAAAACGCAACAATATTTTCGTTTTTTTTGGCTACTGCAGGTTTAATTTCTTTATATTTAATAAATTTAAATACATTTATTGTTGGATTGTTTTATTTTATATTTGGATCATTTTATACATTTAAATTTAAATATGTACTTTATATAGATTCTTTGATAATAAGTATTTTATTTTTAATAAGAGTGTTGATTGGCAGTTTTGCAGTAAACATTCAACCTTCTATATTTTTAATATTATTCATTGCAATTTTTAGCTTTAGCCTGGCTGTATCAAAAAGAATATCTATTTTAATTGATTCGGCTATTTCTTCAGAATCTAACTACAAGAAATTTTTAATAAAAGTATATGATTTAGATAAATTAAAGACAATATTAAAAAGTTCTTTAATATGTTCTAGTTTTGTGTACTTATCTTGGGTAATTAATACTGGTTATATTAGTTCATATAATCTCCCTAGCTTACTTTTATTGCTTTCAGTAGCTACTTTAGGGAGAGTCTTTTATGGTATTTATAAACTTACTATTACAACAGGGCTAGAAGATTTTGTACTTTCGATAATTAAGAGCAAAGCTAATTTATTGTTTATAATTTTGACATTATTACTTACATTTTTGGGAATTTATGGGAGTTAACAGAAACATAAGTAGTTGGGGGAAAACTTCAAAAAAAGAAGTAAAAGTATACAATCAAATAGACGATATTGAGCAAATTCTCCCAATTGGTAATTTAAATTCATACGGTGATAGTTGTATTCCAAGAGGAAATAACGTTTTTGAATTTGGTGATAAAAATTTAGTCAATACAACAATATTAGAATATACAAAACATAATAAAAAAAAGCTTTTTGGAATACCCGGAAAAGCAAATGTTACTTTAGGTGGCGCCATAGCCTCTGATGTTCATGGAAAAGATAATCTTTGGGGAGGGACTTTTTCAAAAAATATTGAACAAATGAGCATTCAAATAGATAAAGATAAAATAATAACAACAAGCAGGACTGAAAACAAAGAATTATTTTATTCAACTATTGGTGGATTAGGATTAACAGGTTTAATTGTAGATATACAGATTAAAAACAATTTAGAAAATTTCAAAGAAATTGCTAAAACTACTGTTGAAAAGGGACAAGGACTGGCTTCAATGTTTAAAAATTTTGAATTTGAAGAGTCCTGCTATTGGTCATGTTGGATAGACTTAGTTGGTAGTAAACAAAAGTGGATTTCATATAAAACAAAAGAACATGATCAAAGCTCAAAAAAAATTCAAAATAAAAGTTTGTTTCTAGAATTTAATGAAAACAAAATAACTTTTAATTTATCAAATAAGCTATTTCTAAAGAATTTAAATTATTTTTACTATATATTTAGTAAGGAAAAAGTTAAAACAGATATCATTTATGAAACTCTTTACCCCATAAAGAGCTTTTATGACACTAGGTATTTAGCTGGCCGAGAAGGTCTTATTCAAATTCAGTTTGTCATACCAGTACATAAAGAAAATGAAGCAGAAAAATTATTATCTCTTTTAACACAAAAAAATAATCCAATTCTTTGCAGTGTAAAAAGAATTACTGATGCTGAAGGGATTCTTAGTTTTTGTAAAAATGGATGGACGTTTGCCCTGGACTTTTCAAAAAAATCATTCAATTCAAGCAACCTTAATGCATTTTACAAAAAACTGATTGAAGTCGGTGGAAGTATTTATTTAGCTAAAGATTCATTGTTAGATGAAGAAAGTTTCCTTAATATGTATCCGCAGATAGAGGAATGGAGAAAATCAGTTCAATATTTTGATCCAAAAAATAAATTTCAGTCATCACTATCAGATAGGTTGCGAATCAAGAATTGGTAGATAATATTTTAATAATTGGAGCAAACTCAGATTTAGCTAAAGCCGTAATTAAAAATTTAGAAAATAGTTATAACAACATTCATCTGGTTTCAAGAAATGAAATTATTTCAACAGATTACTACTCATATGTAGTTGATGATTATTTAGAGTCTATAGAGAAGATAAAAGAAATTGTATTAAAAAATAAGATAAAGGAAATTATTATATTTAATGGCATAATTTTTGAAACTTCTATTGAAAAGTACATTACTAATTCTGAAATTAAAAAAACAATTGAAATTAACTTTTTGATTCCTGCATCAATTATTACTTCCCTGAATACAGTTTTTGAAGATATTAGATATTCTGTAATATCTTCAATAGCTGCATCTAAATTAAGACAAAAAAATTATTTTTACGGAATATCAAAACAAGCACTAGAAGATTTTATCAGGTCTCAAAATAAAGGTTATTATTTTATATTTAGATCCGGCTTTATCTTCACTAAGATGACAGAAATTCACAACCCTCCTCCATATACACAAACCGTAGAAGAGGTTGCTACATCATTTGGTTACCAATTTTCTAATTTAAAAAATAAAAAAATAGAGTATGGATATTCTTCAAAATATATACAAATTCTTTTTTTAATATTTAGGTTTCTTCCATCAACATTATTAAATTATATTGAAAAAAGAGTAACTTAAATTTTTTGCAAATTTTTTATTTTCAAATAAATTATAAATACTAATACATAAGAAATTTCAAGGAGATACCCAGCTCCCAAGAAAGAGAATAAAACAAAGATAATACTGTGGCTTGTACAAAATAAAACATACTCATAAAATATATTTTTCTTATTAAATAGTAAAAGTAGAAATGTAGCATCGTAGTTTTTAAACCTTGGAGTTAAGAAAATTGGAAGAATCAACAGTTTATAAAAATTATTAAAGTATTTCCTGGCTATAAATAATAAAATAATGATACAAGAAACGATTACTAGGCTACTAATATTTTGCTGAAAAATCCTTTCAACAAATCGTGATATGAAGTCTATAAAATTTAAATTTAAAAAACCAGACTTATCATTCAGTGGTTTGTTAATTGATTGATTTTGTTGAAATAAGTTTTCCAGATAGAAGCTATATTCTTTTCTAAAAAAAATATAATTTAAAATATTTCCAATAATTTGGACAGATATCAACATTTTTAAATTTAAGATATTAATACTTTGCTTTTTAAAAATGAAATTAAAAAAATACATTAATGTAAACCAAAATAAATAAAAAGGTTTTATAAATAACAAAATTCCAAGTAAAAAATTATAGAAAAGTATATTCTCTTTTTTTTGAATTTTAGTTATTGAAAAGGCTATCAATATTCCTATTATGAAACCTAAATTACCAGTTTTAATACCATGAAAACTAGTACCAAAAAAAGTTAGTACAATACTTAAATTTAGAATGTTTTCATACAATGTAATTTTGTTATTTCTTATATGTGAGATGAAAAAAAATGAGAAGCCTAAGTAAAACCATATATAATTCGAATAAATTACTTTATTTAAGAAACTGATATTACAGATACTGTAAATCCCTTTCCATATAATTGGTGAATAAACAGCTGTTAATCCATTTAAACTATTGAGATATGGATTCTCTCCATGGTAAATCGGATCTAACTCACAGTAAAGAAATAAATCGATACCTCTGTATTCGTTTGTTATTAAATTCGAAACAAAAAGTATTGAACCAATAAATAAAGTTGATACAACTAAATTTTTACTTAAATTCTTATTTTGATATGAATATTTTCTTAAAAATAGAATAAGTAATCCAATAAAAATTAAATTGATGTATAAATCTATACTTGGGTACCAATTTATCGCAGGTTGTGAATATATACCTTCCAAACCTCCAATAGTTTCAATTATTTTTTTAATACCAGAAAATTGGTTAGCTAAAAATTTTATTATTTCTAGAAATATTTTCAAATATATAATACAAACAATTAAGGAAATAAGAATTTTAATTAAACTATTCTTTTTACTACTATTTTTCATAACTAATTTTAAAATTTTTGGAAAACTCTTCTGCTCCAATATTATTTAAATGTCCGTAATCTAAAAAAATATTATTATTTTCAAAATTAAAGTTAGCAAAATTATAAACTCCCTGAACACCAGAACATTCTTTTTCTATATAAAGTAAAAAATCATTAACAATATCTGCTTCTTTACTATCGGATTCTATTTTTATTGGCATGTGAATAAAATTTAAATTTATGTTATTTTCTTGTGAAAATTTACAGATCTTTTTCAAGTAAATTAAACTATTGGAACCATCTACAGTTTCTTTGTAATTTTTATACTTTTGTAAATCAAAATCACCTTCATTTAGTGTTTTATTATTTTTGTACACTTCAAACTGTCCCAATTGATCTTTTTTTATAATCTCACCTATATTCTCAGATTCGTTTCTAAAAAAAACAAATCTATGCCAAATATCTCTAGAAGCATAAAGTTTTGATACTGAAGTTAAAAAATTATCTGGGCTATACCAATATTTTGAAATTGTATTCCAATCATTTAATTTTGAATATTTGATGAAATAGTAATTATCTTCGATTTGATCATATTCAAATCTACCGATATCAACTTGTAAAAATATAATTTCTGGTTTGACTTTGAAACTATTAAGTAAATATTCATCAATAAAATAATTTCCTGCACTTAAACCAAGATTTAATACTTCTTTTTTATTTAAATTTAAATTATCTGAAACAATTAGAGGAGAGACAGCATCTCTTGTCAAAGAATTACCAAGAAAGACAATTTTTGGATTATTAGCTTTAAACATTTCTTTTTCGACGCTTCTCAAAGATCCGATTTGAGAAAAAGAAGGCTCAAAAATCCAAGGCACGGTAGTTGTTCTTACAAGAACTTCTAATCCTATTGTAAAAATTAAAAAAGTTAAGACAAATTTTTTCATATTAAAATTGAAAATATATAAACGGCGAATACTCTCTCGCAGCAAAAAGTATAAATAATACTATATAGCTACTTATGATGAAATTTGTCAGATTATTTTTTTTCAATAATGTATTGTTTTTAAAATAAATATCTACAAATTCAATCAAAAACAATATAAGAATAGGAAAAATAAATTTCCAAGAATATAACCCTAAATAATTACCATTTTCGATATTAAGCAATCTGCTCCAATGTTCTGTAGGTGGACTTGAAATTACAGAATTGTTTGATATCAAAGAGGTAAGAAAAGTTTTTATGTTTCCAAATCCGTTGATTCTAAATGGTATCCAAAGGATTGTTGTTAGTGCAAACGTTGAAAATATCTTAATCAATTTAAATTGAAATTTTCTTTGAATTAAAATCATGATTATTCCAAAAATAAATAAATTCTCTCTTGTAATTTGTTTCGGGATTAATTCATTATTTCCAACTATGAAGACTAGTTCTTTATTTGAATCTAGAATTTCTGAACTTACACCCATAATTCTATTATGACATTTAAAACTGCTATCAATTTTTTCTATCTTATAATTAATTTTTTTCTCATCAAAATTTGTCACGCTACTTAAATTATTCATACATCTTCCATCAGCTGGAAAGTTTAATGTTGAATAAATAGAATTTTCAGGTATCTCAACTTGATAAACTTCAAAATAATTACTTGTAAGAGGTTGGTAAAAAATTTTGTAAGTTCCAATTAAAAGTAAAAGTATTACAAATAAATCTTTGTAATCAATTCCAATTATTTGCTTTGTATACCTTAAAGATAAGATTATTCCGTATAAAAATCCCCAAATTATAAAATTCCAAGAGGCACCATGCCATAATCCTGCAATTAGCATTGTTAATAATAGATTAAAAATATTTCTTATAACCTTTTTACGATTGCCTCCTAAGGGAATATATAAATAGTCTCTAAACCAGCTCGATAAAGTTATATGCCACCTACTCCAAAATTCTTGTATATTTTTTGAAGCATAAGGAGAATTAAAATTTGTTGAAAGTTTTACACCAAGAAGTCCAGCCGAACCCCTTGCGATTCGAGAATAACCAGCAAAGTCACAATAGATTTGAATAGAGAAACATACAGCACCAATCAATAAATAAGAACTACTAGAATTTTCAATTTCTTTGTATATGCTTTCTACAACAATTGATATATTGTCTGCAATTACAGCTTTCATTACAAGCCCTTGTGCTATTAGGTATAAATGTTGTATATCAAAATTATTTTTATTTTCAAAGTTTTTTAATCTCGGAATTAATTCAGAAGCTCTTTCAATAGGCCCTGCGACTAATTGAGGAAAAAAACAGACATAATTTGCAAAAGTAATCAAGTCTCTTTCAGGTTCAATTTTGGAATTAAAAACATCTAATGTGTAAGAAATTGTTTGAAATGTATAAAAACTTATTCCTACTGGCAAAATAATATTTAAAGAATTAAAAGTTCCGTTGTTAAACAAACCAAACCTCATAAAAGAATTAACAAAAAAATCAAAATATTTAAAAATGAACAATATGCCTAAATTAATTATTAGGCTCAAACCAAGATACCTTTTTCTAATTGTAAGGTTATTTTCTTTGAAAATTTTAAGTGATAAAAAGTAATCCGTTAATGTTGATATGACAATTAATGATAAAAATTTAATATCCCATACAGAATAAAAAAAGTAAGAACTAAAAAGCAGGAAATATTTTAAATATTTAGAGGGTAAAAAGTATTTAATTAATAAAACAAATGTCAGAAAATAAAAATACTCAATAGAAACAAAATTCACATTTAAAGTTTAATCCCATTAGATTGGAATATCTAAAAAAACCTTTGTCGGCTCTACAGGATTTGAATCAGAGACTTCTCTATTAAGTTGGAATAGTAAAAGTAATTTTTTATATATTTGTTTAATTAGCAACAATTAATTTAAAATAAATTATGCTCACAAATGACAAATTGAATGTATTAATTTATGGTGCCACAGGCTGGATAGGTAGAGCTACCATATACTATTTTATAAAAAATTATGAAAATGTTAACTTTACATTAATTTCATCTTCAAATAAATTAGTAAACTTTAAAAACAGATCAATCCCAACTACCACTGTTAGTAACCTAAGTAAGAATGAACCTTTACATTATGACTATTATTTCAACTTTGCATTCTTAACACAAGAAAAAATTAAGAATATTTCTGAAGATAAATATTTAAAACTAACAAATCAGATAATTCTAGATGAAGAAAAAATAATTAAAAATAAAGAAATTAACAAATCATTGTTAATTTCTTCGGGAGCGGTGTATTGGCTGAATACAGATAAAGAAAATCTGTACACAGTGCAAAAATTAAAACAAGAAGAAATTTTTAAAGAGAATCTAAAAAAAACTAAAAGTTATACAGCTAGAATATTTGCTTTGCTAGCAGAACAATTTGATTTTGAAAAAAAATATGCTTTTTCCAATTTTGTAAGTGATGGTCTTAAAAATAAGCATATAAATATAGAATCTAAAATCAAAGTGCAAAGATCTTATTTAGTTTTTGAAGACTTACTAAATTATTTTATTACTTCTGATGAATCAAATATTACTTTTGATGCATGGTCTCAGAACTTTGATATTTTAGAATTAGCAAAAATTATTGGAAAAATTTACAATGTTGAAGTCGATGTGCCGTCAAGCTATTTAAATTCAAATGAAAATGATTCCTATATCAGTAATGACAATTATTTTGAAAAATTAATTGATAGAGAAATAGGCATTGAAACAATAAAAACAATTATCCAAAGAACAATTAACGAAAGTGTAATTATTAATTAAAAGTAAAAGATCATCAATCAAAGGAATATATAATTTTCTATTAAATCGAAATATATTTAAAAACCTTATTTTTTAAATTTTCTTCTAATTCGGGAGTCATGAGGTGTAATGGGTTTGACTCCATACCTGTATCAGTAACTCTGCTTGATATTTTAGGCATATAGGTTTGATAAGGATGAATATTTATAACAATAACCATTGGATTTTCATTATCTATTAAGTCTGGTATTTTATTTAAATCATCTTCACTTAAAAGTTCCTCATATCTTACATTGAATGATTTGAATAGTGTTTCCCATTCAGGAAAAAAAAGGCCCGTATCAGGATCACATCCAACATAATTACCATCAAAATAATTACTTTGAGTCATCCTAATAGAAGCATACCCACCATCGTTTATGATGAAAGTTTTAATATTTAGATTAAAGTGTGAAATTGTTGAAAGTGCAGATATATTTTGAATAAATCCACCATCACCTTCAATATGGATAATTCTTCTACTCTTGTCTGAAAAAGCCGCACCTATTGCACCTGATGCTCCATATCCCATAGATGCAAGACTTTTATTTGAGCGAATTTCTTGACCATATTTTTGACTAAACATTTGATAAAAACATGTAAAAGCTCCTCCACTTGAGCATGGAATAATAATGTCTTCTGCAGAACAGGTTTCTGATAGTTTTTCAAAGAAAAGGTGGGGGGTTATTCTATTTTTTTCAGGTGCAGACTCCTCATTAAGAGGAAGTATTTCTTTAACCATTTTACAAAAACTCATCCACTCATTTTGATTATCATTCATCCTTTTTTTTATATCATCATCAAATGACCTAAAGAAGTAATTACAAAAAATATCTACATCTAAACAAATAGGAAAATCTATCTTAGGGTGTCCTTTGGTCAACTCATTATTATCAATATCAATTTGGCAAACTTTTCCAACAGGAATAAATTCTTCGTGGTTAAATCCAGTCTGTTGAAGGCCAAGCCGTGAACCAAAAACTATTACAAGATCACTTTGCTGTAATAATATATTAGAGTATCTTTGTCCCCATGTGTTTGGTCTCCCAAAATAGTTTGGATCAGATGAATCAATCCTATCAGCACCGTTATAAGTTGTAAAAATAGGTATATTGCAATTTTTAGAGAACGAAATTATTTTTTCAGACGTTTCTTTTGAACAACCTCCTCCAATTAGAAATGAAATTCTTGATGATTTTTTAAAAACATTAGTTAATTCTTTTAGTTCCAGCTCAATATCAACATCAAAATCAACCCTATCATTTGATATATCATCAATAATTTCAAAATCCACTTCTTTTGATTGAAGATCAATTGGGAATTCAATAAAAGCCACACCCTTCCTGTCTGATGAACTTATCTTTGATACTTGAGTCCAGTAATTTCCATCTTTGACCTCCATAATTCTCTCAGAAAATTTTGCAAGTGGTTTAACAGTATCTTGTCCATTTATTTCTTGAATGCCTCTTTGTCTAAGATTTTCATCTGAAATATCAATTGTTTTCACAGTTCCACCAATAACTAAGAGCTCTCTTGATTCAAGATTCGCTCCAGAAATACCTGTCAGTGAGTTAGTAATTCCAGGACCTGCCGTTACGAGAGCTAATGCTTTTGAATTTCCCGGTAGCGAGTTAAAATACTCTGCAGCTATAGTGCCGGTATTTTCATGCGCAACAGGAATGCATTCCATAACATTGCTCATTGACTCTAATAAATGCATTATGTTTCCCCCAGCAAGAAAAAAACAATGCGTATAACCAAGTTGAACTAATTGCTTAGCAACGAAGTCAGAGTATTTCATTTTTTTGATAATCTAGATTTTAAATCTTCAAGCCTTGCATTAGCTGTAGTTGTATCTAAAGTATGTAATTCTTCAAGCTTGGCTTTATCTAAATACTGTACCTTTTTCTCGTTAGCTCTATTTTGTAGATAAGCCATTTCAAATTCAAGAATATCATCAATAATGCTTGGGTCTTCAATAATCTTTTTTGTATCTACCCTACATTTCCTTGTTTCAATAGCTTGGATATTTTCTACTAAAAAATCATCACTTAAGAGAGGCTGAATTGTTTTTGAGGTTACTCCTCCACCCACAGTCATTACGATATTTTTTTTAGAGCTATGTATTGATAAGAGAACTTTTTTAACGCCCTTTGTTACCTCTTCAGCGTCTTGTTTAATTCTGTCATCAAAATAGGAAGCAGATAAATCAGTTCGCCCAATAGTGATGTTATGAATTTGATCACCAACCCTTTCGATAATTTTATCTATCTCAGGTATAGCATATTTTGTTTCAATGTTAATGCTTCTGTGAACATCCCATATTTCTTTTCCATAAAACTCTTCATCGCTTTTAAACATGCCAATAAACTTTGATGCACAAAATTCATTTTCAACCATTGGAGCAATAATGCCCTCAACACCAATAATTAAACATCTTCTAAAATCTCTTTTGGCCTCTACTCCTCCAATTTTTACATGCACACCTAAATCAGCAGAATCGCACAATTCTTTAAGAAAAAATATTTCTTCATCAGTTGAACCCTCAGCCTCATATTCAGCTTTTATGTTCAACAAACCTCTTGATTTCAATTCTTTTAAAAGATCGACAAGCCCTGGTTTATCCACTTAAAACTCCTTTATACTTTGTTTACAAGATTCTAGCTCATAATTACTCTTCTTTAAGTTTTTCGGAAAAACCTTAAAAAGCTCTAACCCACTAAACATAATGTTAATTATAAAACTCTTTTTAAACAAAATAACAAATGTGAAATCAATATTTTAAACATGAATACACTCTCAAAATATTTTTCTTATTTTGAAATATGCTACAAAGTTTTCAAATTAATTTAAAAGTGACTAGATTTCTGAAAAACCTTGTGGGCGCTACAGGATTTGAACCTGTGACTTCTTCCTTGTAAGGGAAGCGCTCTGCCGGACTGAGCTAAGCGCCCTTTGCTTA
>MDSV01108811.1_pt1 | contig 20572 bp, 24 predicted proteins | sample 810851 | NCBI WGS metagenome assembly MDSV01 (sample SAMN05326640, study PRJNA326480) | marine metagenome | isolation source: seawater | place: Atlantic Ocean: North East | collected 2012 | reverse complement strand
CCTTTTCACAGCTTCTTTTTCCAATTCAGGTTTTAACAAATGAAAAGACGAAATTTTTTGACTTCGTTAGCCAGTGTCGTCGCATTGACAGGAACACTAAAAGCTAATGAAGAGGAACTGAAAAAAAACGGTAAATCGGCTATCCTCCTTTGGATGGGAGGTGGCCCTTCTACTATGGATATCTGGGACTTGAAACCAGACGCTCCAACCGGCGGCCCGTTTAAGGCTATAGGTACAACTGGAGATGTTGAAATCTGTGAACACATGCCGCTTATGGCCAAGCAGATGCACAACATGTCGATCATTCGTAGCATGAGCACTCGTGAAGCTGATCATATGCGTGGTCGTTACTACATGCACACGGGCTATGTTCCCAACCCAAGCATGGTACATCCAAGTTACGGCTCTGTTATATCTAAACAGCTAGAAAAACCAAACTTGATGATACCTCAATTCGTTTCTGTAAATGGGGGAAGCATGGGGGCTGGTTTTTTAGGTGCTCAGTATAACCCATTCGGCGTTAATAGCGACGGAAGAATTAGAAATTTAAATATGAAAGTAGATGAAAGATTCTACCAAAGAGCCTACGCTCTAGACGTGATAGAGAATAACTTCATAAATAGCAATAGGGGTTCACTAGCCAAAGAACACCAAAAGGTATTAAGAAAAACCTTCAACGTTCTCACTAGCAAAGAAATGGACGCAATGAAGGTAGCAAACGAACCAGAAAACATAAGAGAGAGATATGGAGACAACAGCTTTGGTAAAGGATGTCTAATGGCTAGACGTTTAGTAGAGGTTGGTGTTCCGTTTATCGAGGTTGGATTGGGTGGCTGGGATAATCACCAGAACATCTTTCCAACTTTAAGAGATACAAAGTTACCCATGCTAGACCAAGGTATGAGTGCATTAGTAGAGGACTTAGAGCAAAGAGGGTTATTGGAGGATACAGCTATCATATGGATGGGTGAATTTAGTCGAACACCCCGCATTAACGGTAATGCCGGTCGTGACCATTGGGCACGAAGCTGGAGCGTTGTAGTTGGTGGCGGCGGTATGAACGGTGGTATCGCCGTTGGCTCCACAAGTAAAGACGGAACAAGAGTGGAGACAGAACCTTATTCTTCCCAAGATGTTATGGCCTCAATCTGTAAGGCACTTGGCATTTCGTTAAACACTACTTTCTCAAGCAATAGTGGACGACCTATGAAAATAGCTAATTCAGGAAAAATAATCAGCGAACTATTTTCCTAATAGGTGTTAAAATGAATTTTTTTAAATGTGCGGCCTATGTTTTATTTGCTCTTAGTATATGCAACTTGGCCTTTACCGGTTATGTTTTCAATGAGTTAAAAAAGCCAAATATTATTGTCGCTCCTAACGAAGACGTAAAAGTACTACAGATGCAAAGCATGACAAGGGATACTCAGTTGTTTCAAGGTATATTAATGGTGCATCATCAGATTGGTCTTCACAAGCCGGGAGCACAACAAATGTGCCCCATATGTGACGAAATTAATGAAGATGGCACAAATACAATCACTGTTAATCATATTGAAAAGTAAAAGATTCCATATACTTCCTCTAAAAATGCAAAAAAAGACTTGCGTTTGACATACTCCTAGACTATAATAGTTTAGGAAACTGTTGATAAGAAAATGTTGAGAGGAAAGTTATGGATTGGTTCCCGTTGTGTAATTTTACACACTACTCGCTACAAAAAGGCTTTTCGAAGCCTAGACAACTAGCAAATAAGTGTTCAGAAAATCTCTATCAAGCCTGTGGCATCGCAGACTATAAATCTATTTCTGGTGCCGTTTCTTTTTATCAGGCGTGTGTAGCAAAAGATGTCAAGCCAATTATTGGCTGCTCTTTCGATGGCTACTCTCTATTTTCCAAAAACAAGCAGGGGTGGCTAGACCTCATACAGATAGTTTCCAGTATAGGTGAGGATGGTTTAGTAGACAGGTCTGTACTGCTACCGCTCTGCGAAAAAGGAAACCTAATCAGTATCGCTAAAAATGAGTCTCTCTCCCCCATCAAGGGAGAAGACTTCTACCAAAAGTCTGAGTCATTCATGGATATCTATTACACAGACAAAGAAGATGCTGAACTACACAGGATATGCCTGTGTTCAAAAATGAAGACTACGCTCCCTAAAATTAGCAGAGCAATGAAGAGCGGTGAGACTGTCGAAAACCAAATCTTTTTTGAGACAAATGACTTCTTCCTAAAAAACAGAACAGAGATCTCTGAGGTTATTTTATCCGATAACAAAACAGAGCAACTGAAGGAAATATACGACAAATGCGAAAGCTATACTATACTCAATAAGCCCATGCTGCCTAACTTCCCCACGCCAAACGGACAGTCTGAGGAGGAATATCTAAAGCAGCTTTGTAGAGATGGCTGGAAAGAGGTACTAGTAGAATCTGGAAAGGTTGAAGATCCAGATAAAAAACAAGAGTATCTAGATAGATTCCTGATGGAGTTTGATGTCATTAAAGAAGCAGACCTTTTTGGCTACTTCCTTATTGTACAAGACATTGTTAGCTATGTAAATGAGATGGGCTGGCTTTCTGGGCCGGGAAGAGGATCTGCTGCTGGATGCTTGATTTCCTACATGATTGGAATAACTAAAATCGACCCGATTGAGTTCGATCTTCTATTTGAGAGGTTTTACAACTCGGGGAGAAACTCAGGAGACCACATCTCTTTGCCTGATATCGACATGGATGTTCCGGGGAACAAAAGGGATGAAATAATTTCTTATCTCAAGGATAAATATGGCAATCAAAATGTTAGCCAGATGATCACCTTCGGCAGACTTCAGGGGAGAAGTGCTATCAAAGAAGTCCTCAGAGTAAATAGTGCTTGTGGATTTGGCGAGATGAATGAAATAACAAAGGCTATACCGGACGAGGCCTCAATCTCCGACCAGTTAGCAGAAATGGATGAAGAAGATAGATCAATAATCAGATGGGCATTAATAAATAGTTCTGAGGAACTAATAGATTACTGCTTTATAAATAGTAACGGAGAGTTAGACGGCGATTACGCTGAGTTCTTTAACCAAGCAATTAACATTGAAGGGACATTCAAGACTCAAGGCAAGCACGCCGCTGGCGTGGTAATTTCAGCTGAAAAGCTTCAAAATGTATGCCCTATGGTAAACCCAAGAACCGGAACAGAGAAGGTGGCGGGATTAGAAATGGCAGATTTAGAGGCTTTAGGGCATGTTAAGTTTGATGTCTTGGGCATCAACCTTTTGGACAAACTTATGAAAATTCGGGAGATAACTAATGAATCGTGACATAATTGTATTTGACTTTGAAACGGGTGGTAGAAATCCGATGCGATGTCAGCCTACGCAGATCGCCGCCATCGCTTTGGACGGTAGAAATTTTAGGTTAAAAGGTGAGTTTAACAGTATGATGCGTCCCATCATTGACGACGACGAAGCCATTGCTGCTGACGTTGATCCAATTGAAGAGGGTGCGTTGAAAGTCACCGGACAAACCAGAGCAAAGCTGGCTAAAGCACCACTACCAAAAGGTGTATGGAAAAAGTTCTGTGCATTTGTCAACAAATATAATTGGAAAGGAACGCCTTACTTTGCACCAATCCCCGCTGGGTTCAATATCTTGGGGTATGACATGCATATTGTTAACAGGCTATGTAAAGAATATGGCCCTTGGGATGACAAGAGACAACAGCAAAAACTGTTTCATCAGATCTATAAGATTGACGTAATGGATGATGTGTGGCTTTGGACTGAGGGTGACCCAAACGTAAAGTCTATCAGCATGGATGCACTAAGGGAAAGAATGGGTCTTTCTTCTGATAACGCCCACGACGCACTTCAAGACGTTAAGGACACGGCTAATATTTTTATTAAACTACAAAAGTCACGCAGAGCTGTGTACAGAAATATGAAGTTTGAAAAAGCATTTGCTGACGGTAAGCTCTTTGTATGATATCAGTTCTGACCTTAACGTATAAAAGACATCACATACTTGAGGAAGCTATACAGTCTTTTATTAATCAGGGTAGAGATGATTGCGAGATGGTGATTATAAATGATGCAAAAGATGTGTCATATACCATTGACAATGACAATATCATAATATATAATCTCAAAGAGAGGTTCCCATCAATATCCAGTAAACTTGCTTGGGGTTTTTCAAAATGCAACAACGAGTTTATTTATAGACTAGATGATGACGACCTGTTATACAAAGATGCGTTAAGCGAATCAATTAAGGTAATAAACAGAGTCAACCGAAGAGAAATCTATAGATCTAAAGGGCACCACTTCTTTTCAGAAAATGTATACGAGGGAAAGCATGGTAGCGTAAATAATGGAAACATATATACAAAAAGTTACATAGATAGGATAAACATAGGCAACTGGTCTGTAGATGAAGATCTCAAAATAACATTTGGGAACAACGCATACATATACGAGTTTGACTATCATACTATGATTTACAGGTGGGGGATGAGCACATACCACATCTCTGGAATGGGAACAACTGATAACGAAAAGGTTCTTTCAAAGACAGATAGATCAGTTGTTGAATCTGGAGAAATTCATCTTCAACCAAAGTTCTTACAAGACTACTATTCAAAGATTGAAATTATTAATGATTGATTATAAAGACGATAAAACTTGGAACTTATTTAAGGATGGTAAGACCAAGGGTATTTTCCAGCTAGAGAGCAACTTAGGTAGAAGCTGGTCTAAAAAAATGGCACCCTCTAATCTAGAAGAGCTAGCCGCACTGATAGCATTAATTAGGCCGGGATGTCTAAAGGCTATTATTGACGGCAAGTCAATGAGTCAGCACTTTGTTGACAGGAAACATGAAAAAGAAGATGTCTCATACTTGCATCCATCCTTAGAAGATGTGCTCAAGCCTACATATGGTGTTCTTGTCTACCAAGAGCAGTCTATGCGTATAGCACAGAAACTTGCTGGGTTTAACCTACAGAAAGCAGACGACCTACGTAAGGCGATTGGTAAAAAGAAAGCAGACCTCATGGCTTCCATTAGGGAGGATTTCATCGAAGGGTGTGGAGAACAGGGGATTGTAGATGAAGACACAGCTTCAGAAATATTTGGCTGGATTGAAAAGTCCTCAAGGTATTCTTTCAACAAGTCTCACGCAGTAGCATACGCAGTGGACTCTTATTGGTCTGCTTGGTACAAGGCGAATTACCCCAAAGAGTTTTTTCTATCATATCTATTTTTCGCTTCCGAAAAACAAGATCCCCACCAAGAAGTGTACGAGCTAGTCTCTGAAGCTAAGTTGTTTGATATAGAAGTAAAGATACCAAAATTGTCCTCCTTTAGCAAGAAGTTTTGCATTAAAGAAGATGGTCTTTACTTTGGTGTAAAGGATATTAAATCGCTAACTGGTGTAACCGGAGACAAGGTTATGACAGCCGTGGAGGAAGTGCAGGAGGAACTGGGTAAACCATCGTCTGAGTTTACTTGGTTGGAAGTGCTTATCTTTTTGTCTACAAGAATTAATGCTACCGCATTCAAAGCCCTATGCTCTATAGGTTTTTTCTCCACCAAAGCTACAAATGTGACAAGAAACAGATCTCTGTATGAGTATTTGATTTTTAGGGAGCTTACAAAAGCAGAGGTTACTTGGGTTAAAAACAACCACGATGAAAGACAGTGGGAAAGCCTTCGCAACTGCTTTATTGATTTAGCCCCAGTCAAAAAAATGGGTGGAGGAACTAGCAAGCAAGCTAGAAGTCAAATTGTATTAAATGAAGCTGATATGTTAAATAACCCTCCATACGACCTTTCTGATGATCCGGCTTGGATAATTGAGCAGGAAAGTAAATTTCTAGGATGCCCAATTTCGCTATCAAAGATCGAATCTTCAGATACGTCCTCATCTAATACATCCTGTAAAGAAGTTCTAGAAGGCAAATTTGGTAAGGACATTTGCATAGCAGCAAATATAAATAGGATAAGTAATTACAAAGTTAAAAAGGGTAAAACTAAAGGCAAACTAATGGCCTTTCTTACCATAGAGGACTCCTCCTGCTCACTGGATAGCGTGGTAATATTTCCAGAAGCAAGACAGAAGTACCAGTATGTGCTATATGAAGGCAACAACCTTTTGCTTTGCGGAGAAGTTCAAAAGGATAATTCGTTTATAGTTAGTAAAATTCACGAAATATAGTTGGATTTTTCTGGTTTGGATACTACTATGTTTATATAACTAAGATATTGGAGAAAACATGAATCACTGTATATTTACAGGGTATTTATTGTTCGACCCGGCTGAAGGATTGGAAGATGGACATAACAACGGCACATCTTGTTGTACTTTCAAGTTGGTGACATATGAATATGTCAGGAACAGACGTGGCGAAAAGAAGCGATACCCAACCACGTTGACATTTCAAGCTTGGGATAGCGGTGCTGACACCATTGCTAAACTAGGTGAAAAGGGTATGAAAATGACCGTGAACGCTTCGGCACGCAACGATAATGCCGATGATGTTATTTTCAGGGTTAACCAATTCGATTTCGGATGCTTGGACAAGGAATAAAATGAGAAAGAAAAGAATTTTGTTTTGTAGCGAGGCTACATTTCTAAACACGGGGTACGCAACATATACTAGGGAAATATTAAACTATCTATACAGCACAGGCAAATATGAGCTGGCCGAGATGGGTTCTTATGGAGAAAGAAATGATCCTAGAGCCGCAAATATACCTTGGGGTTACTATGGCGTTGTACCGAACAACAGTTGTGAACCTAGAGCTTCTCAAGAAGAAAATGATGCTTACAGCCAATCTGGTGCGGCACAGTTTGGTGAATGGATATTTGAACACGTATGTCTAGACTTCTTACCTGATATCGTTTGCGACATTAGAGACTTCTGGATGCTTGAGTTTGCTGAGAGATCCCCATTCAGGCCATATTTTAAGTGGGCTATTATGCCGACTGTGGACGCTAGACCGCAAGCTAGGCAATGGATCTCAAGTTATGAATCCGCTGACGCTTGCCTAACCTACTCCGACTGGGCTGGAGAGGTACTGAAAAAGCAATCTGGCGGCAAAATAAATTATCTCGGAAGTGCCCCACCCTCGGCACATCCAGCGTATATGCATATTAAAGACAAGCGAGCACACAAGAAGTCTATGGGGTTAGACCCAGACTTTAAGATTATTGGCACCGTCATGCGTAACCAGCGGCGGAAACTTTATCCAGATTTGTTTGAGGCGTTTAGAAAGTTCTTAGATAAATCAGAGAATAAAAATTATTATCTTTATTGTCACACTTCCTATCCAGACCTTGGTTGGGATATACCGGAGCTTATACAAGAACACGGCTTATCTTCTCACGTACTCTTTACGTATATTTGCCCTGAAACAAAACAGCCGTTTCCATCTTTGTTTAACGGGGCTGTAGCCCAATCACCATTTACTGGAAAGTGGGGCTCAACTCTATCCAACGTCAAGAATGGATTGTCCTATGAGGATCTATCTAAAGTGATCAATCTATTCGACCTATACACGCAGTATGCTAACTGCGAAGGTTTCGGATTACCACAAGTTGAAGCTGCTGCCTGCGGCGTTCCTGTTTGCGGAACAGACTACTCGGCCATGGAAAGCGTTTTAAGAAAGCTTGAAGGACACCCAATTAAGCCAGCAGCGTTGTATAAAGAACTAGAAACCGGATGTCTACGTGCGGTGCCTGACAATGATGCGGCAGCAAAGTTCTTTTTAGAATTCTTCTCTAAATCGCAAGAGGAAAGAGATGCAATAGGTAAGAAAACCAGAGAAAATTTTGAGAAGTATTACCAGTGGGATATTAGCGGAAAGCAGTGGGAAGACTACTTTGATAGTGTAGAAATTCCACCATTCGATCAAGGCTGGGGATCGCCACCAAAGATTCACCAACCGGCACCAAAGCCAGACGTGGGAGACGGAATTAATACTAATCAAATATCAAAATGGCTCATACAGAATGTTCTAGGAGACTCGACTAAAATAAATACGTGGTTCGAGGCAAGAATGACCAGAGACCTGCTCTATAGAACAGCTACAGGGTCAACTGGTGGGATGTATTGCAACGAATCCTCCGCTGTGTTTGATGGAGTAAACCACAGAAGCGAGTTCACCGTTGATATAGCTTATGACCAAATGGTTGCTCAGTGCATGAGACGGAACAATTGGGAGGAAACAAGGGTTAATCGAATGAGAGAGAGAGGTCTAATGCAATGAGAATCCTATACATAGGACACTACAGAGAGTTCGGTGGCTGGGCACAAGCAGCCACTGACCAAATATTAGCCCTAGACAAGGCTGGTGTAGATGTTGTTTGCAGAAACGTAACCTTAACGAGAGATCGTGAAGACATACATCCCAAGCTAATAGAGTTTGAAAAAAAGGATGCTTCTAACTGCGATTTTTGTATTCAACACATCCTACCTCATCACTTGGTTGGGGTTGCAGGCTTTAAGAAAAACATCGCCTTTCTAGAGGCGGAGTCGTTGAGCATAAAAGTTCTTAGCTGGTTCGATCATCTACAGCAGATGGATGAGATTTGGGTAGCTAATCAAGACCTAAAGGACTCACTGGTAAATGACGAAATAGGCGTTCCGGTAAAAGTAGTCCACCACGCAACAGATGTGACTAGATACCAGAAACGCTATAAGCCAATAAGTATTCCACAGGCAGAGGGTAAGTTCAAATTCTACTATGCGGGCGATCTAAATGATAGAAAAAACATAGAATCTATTTCGGCTTGCTTTCATAGCGAATTCGACAAATCAGAGGATGTGGCACTAGTACTAAAGGTTAAGAAGTTTGGCATGAATGCTCAACAAACCCAAGGATTGCTAGACCAAAGACTTGTTGCAGAAAAGCAGAGATTAAGAATGTATGACGAAGTAGAGAAATACTCCAAGGAAATAGTTATTCCCGCAGAGATCTCGGCTGACGAGATGTACTCGATACACTCTTATTGTGATTGCTTCCTATGTCCAACGCATGGAGAGGCTTGGTCTATCCCGTCTCTCGAAGCTATGGCTTTTGGGAATACACCAATTTGCAGTAACTTTGGCGGCCCAAAGGAATTTATAACGGAAGATGAAAACACGGGCAAGTTAATTGATGGTCACTTTTCTCTATGTAGGTGCAGAGACGCTGCTTTTCCTGACATGTTTACCGCCAGAGAGTACTGGTTCCAACCCTGTGAAAAACAGATCAGAGAACAAATGAGAAAGTATTATAACGAGTACAAGAAAAACCCTATCTCGTATAAGATGAAAACTCAAGCCGCTGGATTGGAAAGCGTTAAAAGATTCTCTTATGAAAACATTGGACAAAAAATGCTGGAGGTGTTGAATGAGTCTTAAAACATTATCAATAATTAATAGGGCGATTAACCCTACAAAAGAGAAATATAACATACTCACATTTGATACTCATGAAAGATATCAAACTCAATTATGTAAAACGGGTCATAATTTTTATTCATTTAGATATGAGAAATGTAAAGAGTGGGACGACTCGTATGCTAAAAAGCCAGAAAATTATTACATCTTACCAGACAATTCTGTCTTAACTGGCATAGATTTTGATATTATACTCAGCCAAAGTAAGTTTGGACAATTTCAGGTAGCGTCCCAAATAAACTCTAATTTCAATCTACCACTTATCTCGCTAGAGCATACTCTCCCAATCCCAAACTGGCCTAGGGAGCAGCTAGAGGCTTTCAGAAGTATGACTGGCGATCTAAACGTGTTCATATCAGAGTATTCTACTAAAGAGTGGTCAATGGAATGCGATAATACGGTTATTCACCACTCCGTTGACACGGAACTATTCGCACCAACTGAGGATCGGAAAGGGGAAGCAGACACGCACCCAGAGGTACTGAGTGTGGTAAATGATTTCAAAAATCGTGACTATTGCTGCAACTACAGCGGTTGGCAAAGGGTAGCCGAGGGATTCAACACTAGACTGCTCGGAACCTGCTCAGAGGGTCTCTCAAAGCCCGCTGAATCCATCGAGGACTTAGTTTTAGAATATAATACGGCAAAAGTATTTCTGAACACATCCACAATCAGCCCGGTTCCCACTTCGTTACTTGAGGCTATGTCTTGTGGGTGTGCTGTTGTTTCAACCGCCACATGCATGATACCTGAAATTATAGAGAACGGAGTGAACGGATTTTTGTCGAACGACGAACAGGAACTAAGGGGATATATAGAAACTCTTCTGGGTGATGAAAACCTTCGTAAGTCAGTGGGGGAAGAGGCGAGAAAAACAGTCGTCGAAAATTTCTCAGAGGAGAAGTTTATTAATAACTGGAACAATACATTTGACAAGGCATATGGAGTCTAATATGAAAGTACACGTAGCCCAGATGGGCAAAGAGGTAATTGAAAATTACAGACATGTAGTAGTGTCTGATAATTACATTAATTTTATGGATATATCTGACAACGAGTGTGAAGAAATTTTAGCCAACGATGTTTTAGACAGCTTTTCAGCCGACAAGGTTGGAGAGTGCATTCAAACGCTTGCTAAGAAGTTAAGAATGGGTGGCACGCTCGTGGTAGGAGGCAAAGACGTTAGGTTGTTTTCAAAAGCAGTTATTAACGGGCTGATACCAGAGCATGAGGCATCTGAGCTTGTAGGCTCTGTAAACTCTATGACATCGCTTAATTCATTACTTCCAGTTTTTGGACAGCTAGGATTAGGCGTGCTGACTACTCAGATTTCAGGTATGCACTTTGAGGTTAAGGCCACTAGGAACTAAAATGACCACTCAAATGAATTGCTCTAAGTGTGCGTTTGCGGAATGGTCTGTTCCTGAAAGCGGTGGACCACTTGGAGCATTACAAATCGGATGTCAAGCAGGAAGACTTGACGTATTAAAAGGACTTGGCAAAGCGGAGTTCATTGAGCAAACGATGGAGAATGAAAAAGCAATAGGTGGGTACTATAAAATAAACCAATTCTGTAATATGTATAGAAACCAGCTTTGGTTTGATGCGGTAACTGAAGAAGATTTAAAATCATACGGGTTTTCTAACCGTGTGGAAGCAGCTAGAAATCAATCAATGAATTCCTTCGGAATAATCGTTAGTATAGAGAACGAAAAAGAACTTAAAGATATTCTAAACAATTTTAAAGACATACCTTACCCTTACGAAAAGATAGCAATTATATTATCCGCCGTTAGCAAATACCAAGGAGTGGGTTCTGAAGTTGAAATTGAGAAAATGGTAAACACTGTAGAGGAGTTAAAGAGCAGGGGTTTTTACAGCAAATTTGTGTTGCACACTGTAGACTTAAAAATGGTTAACGAAAAAAACACCTTCTCAGAAGTTATGTCACTTAACTATAACTTCTTTATTAAAATGAAAAGCAGTCAAAAGATAAGTAGTGGTTTTCTACCTTTTATAGAAGACGGCGTTAATAGCAAGTTGAGCACTGATGTGTTCTATGAAGACTGTAAAAATGATATAGTGGCATTACCTCGCGGGATTATAAATAGTTCTTATTTGAATTTTCTTGATTACGATGTTATGGTCGATGAGCTGAGAAAAACATCTAGAGATCAGGGCAAATATAAGACATATGAAGAGAAATAGCAGGTTTATAACAACACCCGTAACAAAAAGAGAAGATAGCAAGTATTTTGATAGTTTAGTTTCAATAGTTTTGTTCGGTGAAAATCATGGATATAGGATGAAGTCCTATGGCCCAATATCTCTAATGAAAATAGAGGGGCGGGCATTGATACAAAGACAAATAGAAGCAATTAAATCGACGTTTAAAAACTTTGAAATTATTTTGTGTTCTGGTTATGAAACACAGAAGACCGTTGAGTTTGTGAAGGAGAACTTTGCTGACATAAACATAAGGGTCGTCGAAAACCAAATACACTTTAATTCTAATTGTTGCGAGAGTGCTAGACTTTGTCTAAACAATATAAATAACGACAGGGTTTTGTTTTGTAACGGTGCCCTACTGATATCACCAGATAACTTAGCGAATATAAATTATGCAAAGTCTTGCATTCTATCTCAGGAAAAGGATGAACACAAGAGTTTTGACATAGGAGTAATCGACGATGACGAACGGCTTCAATCCCTCTCTATAGGAATTAAGTCTAAGGTCTGGACAGAGGTTATATATCTATCAGGCAGAAAAGTATTAAATCATCTGTACAAAACTATATCCACGCCAGAATACAAAAACAGATTTCTATTTGAGGCAGTAAATGATATATTAAAAAGCAACACAATTATAACATCAGAAAACTTGTCACAGCCAATTATAAAAATTCATAATATAAAGACTCTAAGAAGGATTACAAAAATATGAAGACGTTGATTCAAAACTACACTTCCGCACTGTCTACGGAACCAATGTACATCAATAAGTGTCTTAATGAGTGCGGCGGCCAGTCAGTTCTTTGGTCTGACCCATCGGTTAGTGCGTTTGACGCATTTGATCATAGTAGTCCAGACCTTTTTATAACTCACTACAAATTCCTAACCAACGATGTTGTCAAATACTTATCGCAAAATAAAAAAATACAGATGGTTCTAAATGTTTCCGGTGCACAGCAAGCAGAGCTAGATCAGGTAGATTCCCTATTGGAAGGCTTCGGGGTAAATATCCCGCTTGTATTTAGCAATGCGTATCAAGCAAATACGGTAGCTAAAACAAAGAAGGTTAAATTTATAAACTTATTTCCTGCGGCAGATATTTTTCTAGCACCCATAGGTACTCCAGATTATTCTATAGATACATGCGTCGTAGGCATCCAGAACAGCGATCTGGTTCAAGAATCTATCAAGGGTAAGAAAACGTATCACATATTTTCATTGAATCCAGAGGCTGATTATGCTGACATGTCTCTTGACATTACCGGAATGACCAGCTTCTACAATAAATATAAAACGGTTGTGCTAGCGGACGACCTAAATGTAGTAACGTCCCAGTTGTTGTTTGACGGGATGCTTAGAGCGAATAAAATAAACATAAAGGTTCCAGAGAACCAAAAGGATAATTTAGATAAAATTCTTGCTTTACTCTTTGTAGAATCTCCAGAGAAAAAGGATATAGCGGATATCCTAAGAGATCAGATAAAAAGCAAGCATAATTGTTTCAACCGTGTTGCGAGACTTTTAAGATCCCTAGGAGGGGTTAAAGACATCGCACAAAAAATGGAGGATATATCTAGTAAGCTATGAAAACAATAGTAACCGGTGGGGCTGGGTTTATAGGCTCCCATATAGTAGACAGATTAATTCAAGATGGCCATGAAGTAATGGTCATAGATAATGAATCGTCCGATGTCCACGAACAGTTTTATTATAACGAAAAGGCCGAGTATATTTGGTATGACGTGCAAGATTATTACAACATCGAGCACTTATTCAAGGACGTAGATTGGGTATTTCATTTAGCAGCAGAGTCTAGGATACAGCCCTGTGTTAACAATCCGGTTTTGGCTATGGATACAAACACTACGGGCACTTGTAGCGTTCTACAGGCAGCTAAAGAGAACGGGGTCAAGAGATTTATATTCTCTTCTACATCCGCTGCATATGGAATTAAGAACGATCCCCCCTTAACTGAGGATATGCCTAACGATTGCCTAAACGCATACTCGATATCCAAGACGGCTAGCGAAGAGTTGTGCAAGATGTATTACAGGCTTTACGGCTTAGAGACTGTTATTTTTAGATACTTCAACGTCTATGGGGAACGTCAACCTTTAGCTGGACAATACGCACCCGTCATTGGGCTTTTCCAGACACAGGTTGACGAAGGCCTGCCAATGACAGTTATTGGCGACGGGCTTCAGACAAGAGACTTCACCCATGTGTCAGATGTAGTTAACGCTAATATTAAAGCTGCTACCACCGATAACAAGAGGGCTCTAGGGGAAACCTTTAACGTCGGAACTGGAAAATCTTGCAGTGTAATGGATCTTGTCGGAATGATTGGTGGCGACGACGCAATCTTTGTTCATATGCCTGCAAGAATTGGCGAATGTAGACACACCAAGGCGGACATCAGTAAAACCAAAAGAATACTTGAGTGGGAACCACAGACAAGTCTAGAGGAGTGGTTAACATGAGATTGCTAGTCCAACTTCCGACACTAGATAGAGCCAACAGGTTTTTAAATGTTTTAAATTCTTATGTTGGCATGTGCAGCAGCTCCAATGAAGTAGAGTTTAACATAAATTGTGACGCTGAAGATGGAGCCATGTCAGATCCGTATGTCAAGGAAAGAATGGAGTACATTTTTTCTAAAAAGGCTAATGTTCGTGGAAATGTATGGTATGACAACGACACTGAAAAGATAAGTGCTATAAACGACCATATAGATGGCGTAGACTTCGATATCTTGGTCTGTGCCTCCGACGATATGGTTCCTCAAGTAGAATCTTGGGATAAAGAAATATCAGACGCTATGGAGCAGCATTTTCCAGACCTCGATGGATGTGTTCACTTTGACGATGGAAATACCCACGGTAAATTAATAACCTTTTCCATACTTGGTCGAAAACTATACGAGCACTTCGGTTACATATATCACCCCGATTATAAAAGCTTGTACTGCGATGACGAGTTTACACAGGTAGTGAGAAAAATGGGTAAGGAGAAATATGTAGACAAGGTTATCATAACCCATGAGCACTATAGCGTAAAGGGTACTCAAAACGAAGGACAGTTTGACCTCGCAGCACAAAAGACCCTACACTATTCCGGGAGAGACCATTACGTGTTTCAGAAAAGAAAAGAGCTTGGATTTCCTGAGTCGAGGATAACTAACGATTAAAATGAGCTGCAATGACCACATAGTATGGGATCAGGAAAGCAACAGTTGGCTTGTTTGGGATGAGGCCGCACTAGAGCTAGGCAAGTACGAAACAAGAGACGAGGCAGAGCAAGCCTTTAAGGAATATTGCGATTACTTATTTGGAGAGCACAATTAATGGATGAATTTTCATTTATAGGTGACGCTGGCTGGAATGATGACGAACGTAATCTAAGGCTGATAAAAGAGCTGGAGCTACTTAAGCTAGGCGATGTAGCCGTTGATGTCGGAGCAAACGCTGGGAGTTACACAACATACTTCTCAGCATGGCTGGGTGCAACGGGTAGGATCTACTCAATAGAGATAATGCCAAACCTTTACAACTTCCTTGAGATGACTTACGGACACCTAGAGAACACAAAGTTCATTAATGCGGCAATATCTGACACTAACGGAATAGAGTCTGTGTATGACGGTGGAAGCTTTGAAGCCTGCAATATTGTTGGCTACAGTAGCGACGGACGACCAAACCACAAGATAGGTGAAATTCGGTCTATTACTCTAGACACGTTGCTACAAAACGAACCGGAGATAGCACTCATCAAGATAGATGTCGAAGGTGCAGAATTAAAAGTACTTAAAGGTATGACAGAGACTGTTAAAAAAACAGATGCAATTTTAATCGAAATACATTTTGATGAAGATTGGCCAGAAATTAGAAAGATTCTACTTGAAGATTTCAACCTTCTGTGCTATAATGTAGGTAAGGAAGAAGAAGTAACAATGGATAGCCCAAGAGCCTATCAGTGTTTATGCAGGAGAAAAAATGAAGATAATAGCCTTTAGCTTATGGGGGAATGATCCCAAGTATACAATCGGTGCCATAAGGAACGCTGAGATAGCATACGAGCTTTTTTCAGGGTGGAACAACGGCGGCTGGAAATGTCGCTTCTACTGCGGTGAAGATGTAGAGGATGAAGTGAAGAACGAGCTAATAAGACTAGATAGCGAGATTGTAGAGATGGGCGGAACTGGATGGAATGGGATGTTTTGGAGATTCTTCGCAGCGGATGGTGACGACACAATGATATCACGAGACACTGACTCTAGGTTGGGACTGAGAGAAAGAGCCGCTATTAATGAGTGGATTGATAGTGACAAGGATTTCCATATAATGAGAGACCATCCTTATCACGCAACTGAGATACTGGGTGGAATGTGGGGTGCCAAAAACGGCATACTCAAAGGCGTAAAACAGATGATACAGGATTACGAGACTGGTGACTTCGATCAGAAGTATCAAGTGGATCAAAACTTCTTGAGAGAAGTGGCTTATCCAATGGTAAAGGATAGTGCTATGGTTCATGATGAGTTCTTTGAAAAGAAACCTTTTCCACGAGATGCACCAAAAAGAACGGCTAGCGACTTTGTGGGACAGGTATACAACCAGTTTGATGAGCCGGAATTTACATAATGAAAAAGAGCATTGCATCGGAATTAACTAGCTTTTCATTGACTATAGTTACCTACTATCTGGGTGGGTACATAATCGGCTATCTACTAGTTAAAGCGGGTCATTGGTTAGGATTATTTTAATGAAGAAATTATTTATTCACCACCACTTGGGTCTTGGGGATCATCTAGATTGCAATGGGATGGTACGATACATTTTAGAAAAAGGTGATATGGACAGGGTGTGCGTATTCTCCAAGTCTAATTACTTCGACATGATCGACTATATGTACAGGGAAACCGAAGACATAGAAGTTATAAAAATTAGCAAAGAAGATGAATATGGGGATGTCAAGAGGGTGGTGGATGAAAATGGCGGGCGTTTGCTTGTCGTAGGGCACCAATACTACCCCGGAAAGCAGGCAGAGCTTTCGCAGAACAAAAATTGCTGGGAGTTTTTCTACGAACAGATACAGGTTCCGTACAGTGTCAGGTATGAGTACTTTCACGTAGAGAGGGATGAGGAAGAGGAACAAAGGGTTTTTGACAAACTCAACCCAGACAATGAACCGTACATATTCATACATGAAGATGCAGACCGTGGATTTCTACTTAACAGAGAACATTTTATTGATAAGAACCTAAAGGTCATAGAAAACGACGTAACGGAGAATATTTTTCACTTCACCAAGATCCTAGAGGACGCACAAGAGATTCACTGCATGGAAAGTTCTTTTAAGACATTGATTGACTTCTACTGCAAGCAGGACAATATATTTTATCACGATATACGAGAGAGTCAACCACTAGGACAGCACAGTTCACCCAAATGGACGGTAGTTAAATATGACTGACTTTATAAACTACAACTGGATGCCCACCATAGCGGATCACTCCCTAGATTTAACGGATGATTTTTATGCTTCCGCTGGAGTAACTAGGCTGCATGATCATCCAGAATTGGAGCCGGAAAACGTTTCAGAAAACGATATTGTTTTTGTCAAAACAGACTTCTTGCATGACTGGACATTCCAAAGAGACTTCCTACCACGCATAAAAAACAGATTCACGCTGGTTACAGGTATATCGTCATACGAGGTGCAGGGCAAAGAGTCGGACATCTTGGAAAACGACAATGTAAAACACTGGTTCTGCACAAATCCCCCCGATGTGAATAGTGACAAGATTATACCTCTACCAATAGGCTTCGAGGAGAAGGAGCGTGACGGAGGAAATCAAGAAATCCTAAATAGTCAACGTGACAACTCGCCACCTTGGGAAGACAAGCTAGACAAACTCTACCTACCATATCACACTATTGGCACAAACCCTAGAAGGGACTCCCAAGTGGCATTTTTAGCCTCTTTGAGCTTTGTCGAAATCGAGACAGATAGACTCTCTTTTTCGGATTACTTGGAGAAGATGGGTCAATATAAATATATACTCTGTCTCTCTGGTGCTGGACACGACACACATAGAAATTATGAAGCCTTACTGGTGGGTTCAACGCCAGTAATGTTAAACAGCCCGCTCAAAAGAGTATTTGATTACTACAATTTACCCTCAGTTTTCCTCAAGAACTGGGACGAGCTAGATAACATATACAACAACTTCCTAATTAAGAATGATTACTATTGGGATGTAACAGACTTTTTAGACATAAACACTCATAAGGAAAGGATATTGAACTATGCCAAAAGTTGAAGTGTCTGTAGGCGAACTTTTAGACAAGATTACAATTCTGCAAATTAAACAAGAATACATCACTGATGAGAACAAACTTAAATACATCAGAGAAGAACTCAGCGTCTTGCAGTCTACGGTAGACGAAGAGAACATTCAGGTGCCAGAAGAACTCGTAGATGAACTAAGAAGTATAAACAGGGAACTTTGGGATGTAGAAGATGTTATTAGGGCTTGTGAGCTGGATGAAGATTTTGGCCCACCATTTATTGAGTCTGCTAGGCATGATGCCATCTTGAACGATAAAAGATTTCTCGCAAAGAATAAAATTAATACCGTGTCTCAATCGCTAATTAAGGAGCAAAAGTCTTATGAGGGACTTTATACCGCAAATTGAGCCGTGGATTGACAGGCTTGAATTAAGACATTTAAAAGAAGTTATAGACAGTACGTATGTTACAGAGTCTAAGATGACTCAGAAGTTTGAGTCTCTTATTATTGAGTTAACAAAGTCCACATATGCAGTGTCTACTACCAACGGTACTGCGGCTTTATTTTGTTGCCTCAAAGCCTTGGATATAGGTCCGGGTGATGAAGTAATAGTGCCCAACATAACCTTTGTAGCTTCATCTAATGCCGTAATAATGGCTGGTGCGACTCCGGTATTCTGTGAGATTAACGATAAGAATTTTTGCATAGACGTTAATAAAATAGAAGATGTCATAACAGACAAAACTAAAGCGATAATGCCAGTGCATTTGTATGGGCAAAGTTGCGACATGGACACTATTCTAGAAATAGCACTGAGGCATAATATTTTTGTTGTTGAAGATGCTGCTCAAGGGGTTGGAGTCAGGCACAAGGGGAAACACACCGGAACGCTTGGGCACCTAGGAGTTTTGTCGTTTTATGGGAACAAAACAATTACCTGCGGCGAGGGTGGAATAGTACTTACTGATTCAAAGCAGTTGAGAGATAAAGTGTACCAACTAAAAAATCACGGTAGAATGAAAAAGGGTCAATTTGTACACGAATCCATAGGCTATAACTTCTCATTTACAGAAATGCAAGCCGCTGTCGGGGTAGCACAACTTAAAAAACTGGCAGCAATAACAGATAAAAAAGCAATAATCTATAAAAGGTATATGGAGTCACTAGAGCCGGTGTTTAACGACCTAGCACCAGTTTGGGTTGATCCCGACTGCAACCCTGTTTGGTGGTTTACCTCCTTTCTCACAGAGGAAAGAGAAGCTCTAGAAAAGTATTTGCTCGCTTTTGGAATACAAACCAGAAAGTTTTTCTGCCCCCTGCATATGCAGCCGTGCTACGACTATATGGATTTTGACAGGTCTAAGTTCAAAGTAAGCGAAACCGTATACAGCCAAGGAATCTCTCTTCCGTCTGCATACAACTTAACATTAGAAGAACAAGAATACATTATAGAAAAGATATTGGAATTTTATAAATGATACCATTAGTTAAAAATACTATATCTAATCACGAGATAGACCTTCTTGCTGATTGGTTGCGTGAGCACCCCAGACTAACTAAGGGCGAATTAACGTTGAAGTTTGAAGATAAGTGGTCTGAGCTAATTGGGTGTATGCACTCTGTGTTTGTCAATTCAGGCTCGTCCGCAAATCTGCTGATGTTATATTCTCTGATTGAATCAGGAAAGATAGACATGGGTGATAAAGTTATAGTCCCAGCAGTTTCTTGGGCTACCGACTTAGCACCAGTATGTCAGCTAGGCTTAACACCGATTTTGTGTGACTGTAACCTACACGACCTGTCCGTTGACTTAAACTTTTTAGAAGATCTAATGATCAAGAACAAGCCTAAAGTTTTGATACTTGTTTCTGTTCTTGGACTCGTACCTGAAATGGATAAGGTTGTAGAGCTTTGTGATAAGCATGGCGTTATTCTGCTAGAAGACACCTGTGAGTCTATAGGCTCAAGCTATGAAAATAGGAATTTAGGCACCTTTGGACTGATGTCTTCTTTTTCTACGTACTTCGGTCACCACTTCTCTACAATCGAAGGCGGCGTTGTCTGTACAAACGACGATGATATGTACAACATACTCAAGTCCCTAAGAAGTCACGGGTGGGATAGGGACACAGACGAGTACTACAAGAACAAGTTAAGGAAAGACTATTTTGTTTCAGATGATTTTGATTCTCTATACAAATTTTATATGATGGGCTTCAATTTAAGGTCAACAGACTTAAATGCCTTTATAGGTATCAACCAATTAGACAACTTCAGCAGCGTGATTGAGGCAAGAAACAACAACTACAACTTGTACCACGAACTAATAACCTGTGCTGACTGGAAGCCTCACAAGTCGTCGAAAGAAAGATTTGTGTCTAACTTCGCATACCCAATGATATCTAGAAATAGACACAAGATAGTAGATAAGCTGACATCCAACGACGTGGTAACGAGACCGTTGATATGCGGCTCTTTAGGAAGACAGCCATTTTGGACAAAGAAATACGGAGTCCAAAGCCTACCAAACGCCGACATAGTTAACGACTGCGGGTTTTACCTGCCGAACAACACAGACATTACAGAAGAAGAAATTAGATTTGTTTGCTCATT
>MDSV01157732.1_pt1 | contig 20573 bp, 25 predicted proteins | sample 810851 | NCBI WGS metagenome assembly MDSV01 (sample SAMN05326640, study PRJNA326480) | marine metagenome | isolation source: seawater | place: Atlantic Ocean: North East | collected 2012 | reverse complement strand
GACATGACCGCACAGCTTGTGTTACATATAGTTACAAATGTGATCGCCATCACAATTAGTGGCAATTTACAGGAATAGAAACATTTATTAAGGTAATTCAAGGCCTTAATTACGCCGGAATTAAGACAATTGTATGACAGAAAATCCCCATATCTAGTTGTTTTAATTGACTTTATATTTTTTCCAGTCATTCCAAGCAGGGATTTGTTACTTTTCATTATAAATGCGCATTTTTACTCATAAATGTTACCTTTTTTCACTTAATGTGTTACGATGCGCGCCGAGTTTTGGTGATCGAAGCCGAAACTAATCTGACTCATCATTGTTTAAAGGAGAAAACTAATGAGTAAAGCACTTAAAGAAGCACGGCCTATTATAGAAGCCACTGTAGTAAGCGTAGCGATGGTAGTTGTTGCCCTTGCCGTTCCTGCAGCCATTCTGTACGCAGCCGTTTAAAACAAAACTATAAGGAGGCTGCATGCAAAGCCTTACTAGTATTACAAGCGGTAACTGACACCGACTTAGGCCCACGGGTCTATGCCGGTGTTTTCGCTTAGGACTCCAGTAAATCCCCGGTATATCAAATGACTAACCTTCTCTTCTCTATTCTTATATTCCACTATGACCTGGCAGCGACAGTGCATGAATCGCTCGACCCAACCCCCGCCAATTTCTTTCCACTACGCAATATCAGGCCCGTTTTACTGTGCAGTGTCAGCAGGTCGGATCAATTGGATTGGCAGCACCTATTCCCAAAAGGCCAGTCCAGAAAAACCAGTCCAGAAATACCTTCCCATCAAAACCTGTCCAGACAAAGCTGCCATGACAATCCTCCATAGCAGGTGGGGGTAGCAAGACGGGAGATAGCAGCACGACCACTTGAGGCCCATCAGTGCTCAGACGCACGCAGAATCTAATACATTTCAGCCACGACCCGCATGGCGAACCTGACAACCAGGACTATGAGTCCAGCGAGGCTATGCTCGAGAAAGTCGGCCCGGGGATTTTAGTGGATTCTGATGTGCTGCCTCATATAGAGGCTCGAGCCCAGAGGCAGTCGCAGTCTAGCTTGGCGGTATTGGCGATGGTCAGGGCAAGCGTGGCGTGATTTAGCTGAGCCAGCAAAGCGGTCTACTACCTGTCAACGATGAGCTTATCGACAAAATTGCAGGGCTTATGAGTACTATCGAGCTGCTGAGCAACAATTCCATTCCAGCCGGTGCGACAGGCGCCGGGAGAACCCGGCAGACAGAAAACGATAGTTCGGTTTACCAGACCGGCAAACACCCGCGACTGGATCGTTGAGGTACCAATCTCTTCATAGGATAGCTGGCGAAACAGCTCTCCAAAGCCCTCGATATGCTTGTCCAGCAAAGGCTGAATTGCTATCAGGGTGTTGTCCCGATCGGTAAACCCCGTACCGCCGGTCGTGAGAATCCCATTAACGCTATCGTCTGCAATGAGTTGAGACACCTCTGAACGCAACTGGTAGACATCATCTTTCACAATGCGCTTGCTATGTAGCTGATGCCCCGCCTCTTGCAAACATGCAATCAATACCTGACCAGACTTGTCTGTATCTTCCGTGCGGGTATCGGAAACGGTTACAACGGCGAGTGAGAGAGGAATCTTGCTATCCAAGGTTTAGCCACCTGTCATGTTCATTAGCCTAACGGGCTGTGCGTGATCCTTGTCATAGAAGTAATGCCGCTCAGGCTTGATATCCATAGAGGCGATTAATGCACGCTTTAAATCGTCATGGGTTTTTGATTCATCGCGCAAAATAGCGCGCAAATCCACGGAGTGTTCGTTACCGAGACAAAGCAGCAGCCTGCCTTCAACGGTGACTCTGACCCGATTGCAGTCTTCACAGAAATTATGGGTTACCGGAGAGATAAACCCAATCCGACTCTGGTAATCCACAAGTTGCGCGTATCGCGATGGGCCCGCAGTCCTCGAAGCACTGTTGACGAGTTGGTACTTCTGTTCGATTTGTTCGCGCACCCAGTCGTTGCTGCAGGTGGTTTCCTCTCTGGCATGATCAGAGGCTTCGCCCAGCGGCATCTCTTCGATAAAGGCGATATCAATACCGCGTGCAATCGCGTAATCCGTCAGCGCAAGTACTTCATCTTCGTTGTAGCCGCGCATCACCACTGAATTCAAACGAATACGCTCGAACCCCTGGGCAATTGCTGCATCTATGCCGGCTAGCACTTTCTCGAGTTTACCCACACGAGAAATTCGCTTGAAGCGCTCGGCATTGAGACTGTCGATACTAATATTAATTCTGTTTACGCCCGCAGCCTTTAATGGTCCCGCATACTTATCCAGTTGCGCTCCATTGGTGGTCAGCAGCAGTTCTTTTAAACCAGGCAAGGCCCCGAGCTTCTCGATCAAAGACATGACGTCGGTGCGAACCATTGGCTCGCCACCAGTAAGTCTGATTTTTTTAACGCCCAGCTCAGTAAATGCACGCGCCACCTGATATAGCTCTTCCAACGACAGGATCTGCTCTCTGGGGAGGAAAGTCATATCCTCGGTCATGCAATAGACGCAGCGAAAATCGCAACGGTCTGTCACCGACAGTCGAATGTAGTCAATGTGGCGCCCGAATTTGTCGACCAGTTTGTCTGGGAATGATGCATCGCTCATAACGTCCACTATACCCCAGTCCGACTAATTTGGGTAAGCCCGGGGGCCGTAAATACCGACGCTATTGGTTGCTTAGCGTGATCTGCACTGCCAGGAGCAGCAATAGCACCCCCATGCAGCGCTCAAACCAAACGCCCGACCTCAACATGAACCGTCGCACCTCCACCCTACCCAATATCGATGACAGCATGGCAAACCAGGCGAATGTTGCGAGAGCCAGGTAGCCTCCGTATAAGACCTGAATGAAGGCAGGGGTATTACTATTGATGACCACGGTGAACAGGGCCAGAAAAAACAGCGTTGCCTTGGGGTTGAGGCCGTTGGTTAAAAATCCGCGCAGGAATGCCTGTCGCGGGGCAAGCGCAGGCGCATCTTCCAGGTATAACTCAGTCTCCGAGTGAGGCTTTGCCCGCAGCGATTGCACACCAAGATAGGCCAGGTAGGCAGCCGCCAAATACTTCATGGCTGAGAACAGACCATCGGACTGCGTGAGCAGGATTGCCACCCCCAGAATGCAGTAGGCGACATGTACCAGGATACCGCAGCCCACACCGGCACTGGTCCAAATCCCGGTTCGGGTACCACTTGCCACACTTTGCCGCACAACAATGGCAAAATCAGGCCCAGGCGAAGCCACTGCAAAGAGGTGCGCCAGCGCGATAGTAAGAAACTCGGTCCAGTACATATGGATTTGGCGAGCCGGCGAGTATCAGGGTAAGCGTTCAGAAACCGTTAGCGCGATTTCGGTATGCTGACCGTTGGGTGAGAAATTCTCTGAAACTTTGCGATAGTCACCTGGACTTGGCATGGCCACGCCTCGGTTTGAAACCAGCACCGACACATAGATCGTCTCTGCGGAGGCCAGATTAAATGGACCTACAGCGGAGGAATTATCCAGGCGAATAGTCGCTGGCAATGCCCCTACCGTGGTATCAATCGCAGCCAGCGGCGGCATCCCCTCCTGCTCAGCGTTTCGCGCCGCTATAAATACGCGCAGATTCGGATCCAGCGCCAGATTATCGGCGAGGTTTACACTCACATCGACTCTTGGTCCCTGCGTTGCGTCTTCGTCCAGGGCAAGTAGCTGCTGTGCAGCAGAAATTCTGAACCGCAACTCCTGGGCAAACTCACTATTGGGATTTACCTGAATCATCAAGCGCCAATAGTCGATGGCATCGTTAAAATCCTCTCGCTGCTCTGCATCCGCGGCCAACAGCTGCAGGACGGACATCTCGTTAGGATTAATCGCCCTGGCCTGCTCAATCACAGACAGCACTTCATCACTGAACTCGAATTCGGAGTTGATATACATCGACATGGCGACTCGCCCCAATACCAGTGCCTTCTCGGGTGTCTCTTCCAGTGTTTCAGCTGCTCGCTGATAAGCGATCTGGGCTTGCTCAAACAGCCCAATGGCAGCGAAGTTTTCCGCCAGAAAATAAAAGGCCCATGGCATCTCGGGATTCGCCTGGGCAAATTCTCCGATCGTGACAATTAATTCGCGCGCTTCTTCAGCGTCACCCTGGTTATCAACCGTACGTTGAAACAAATCCATAACCTGCACATCATCGATGTATCCCCATTGGTTATAGAGACCGTAGGCCAAGATAGGCAGCAAAGCGACAAAAGCCGCCGGCGCCATATAGGTCAGGGAGAAAAAAGAGTCGCGCGTGGCGCCTTGCTTCCTGGCGGATTTTTTCTTGCCGGCAGCGCTCTGTGCTTTCGGGTTTTCACTGAGCTCAACATCCGCCAACAGACCACGCTGAAGCTCTGCTAACAAAGTGTCAAACTGCTGCTGATCGATATTACCCGCAGAGAGATCAGCTTCCAGTTCGTCACTGCGCTCTTGAAACAAGGCGACATTGGCTTGTTTTCTGAGTTCGGGATCTTCCTCATCAGCGCGAGCGCGCAGCCAAAGGGGAAGAAGCACAAACAGCGCCGCAAGCAAAAACAGGAGGGCAGTATAAATCCAGAACAAAATCAGATTCCCAAGGAGAGCTTACTAGCCCTTGCTGTTGAGTAGGTCTTGCAGCTTTTCCTGCTGCGCCGAATCGAGAGCCTTTTCGTCCTCATCGATCTTTCGCGCTCTGCGCGAGATGGAGAACGCAACAAAACTACCGATGGCAAGGAAAGCAAGTGGGCCAAACCAGAGTAGCAGCGTTTCCTGCCTGAGCCGAGGCCGATAAAAGATGAAATCGCCGTAACGCTCGAACATAAACTGCTCTATTTCCTGATCAGTCATCCCATCCATAATCATGCGATGTATTTCACGCCGCAGGTCTTCGGCAACTCCCCCGCTTGATCCAGTCAGATTGGTATTCTGACACATGGGGCAACGCAGCTCGTCCGAAAGCTTTCGAAATCGCTGCTGTTGCTCAGTCGTTTCAAACTCAAAGGTATCTACCTGAGCGGACAATGCGCCTGCTCCCAGCAGGCCAAACAACATGCAAATCACGCCGAATAACCGCATGAGTCCTGGCGCCTTCGAGCGGACCGCCTGTATATTCATTGAGCGGCTTCCGCGCGCAGCTCGGCAATCGCCGGCAAAAATTCTTCGGCCCATACGGTTTCATCCAGCACACTAACGTGACGATAGCGAATGACGCCGTTGGCATCGACCAGGTAAGTCTCAGGCGCGCCATACACGCCAAGGTCAATGCCGAAGCGACCATTGCCGTCTTCAATACTGAACGCGAAAGGATTGCCGTTGGTTTCCAGCCACCCTTGCGCGAGATTGGTCTCATCCTTGTAGTTTACACCTACCACGGGAATCTCACCCTCTTCTGACAATCGCATGAAAGTTGGATGTTCAACCAAGCACGGTAAACAGTAGCTGCCCCAGACATTTAGAAGAAAAACCTGGTCGGGTAGATCCGTATTCGTTACTGGCTCACCATCGACAGTGTTCAATTCGAACGCCGGCATCGGCTTGTCAATGAGCATAGAGGGCAATTCTTTGGGATCAAGATACAGGCCTCGCCACAGCAAAAGAGCCAGGGCGAAGAATCCAATCACAGGGAAAAAGTATTTGACCCTACCCATTTCCAATTCTTCCTGTTTTTCTAAAACTCATGCTGTTCATTTCAAACTCGACCTATCTTGCCACGACCCTTGCTTACAAATGAGAACCACAAGGTAATCAGGAGGCGGCTTGTAATTCGCCACTGGCCGACAGAATAGCACTGCGTTTCGCTTTTTCCAGTTGCCTGGCCCTGAGGCGCCGGTAGCGTTTGTCACCTGCTGCCAGGGTGCCGCCGAATGCCATGAAGATTGCTCCCAGCCAAATCCAGCGTATAAAAGGTTTGACGTAGATGGTCATGGACCAGGCGCCATCTGGCTTTTGCTCACCCAGGGTGACAAACAAATCGCGCAGAAAACCCGCATCAATCGCCATCTCCGTTGAGGGCGTGCCAGTTGCCACATAAATGCGCCGCTCCGGGTGGAGATCTGTCACCATATCACCGTCTCGCATGACCGTTATTTCAGCTTCTTCACCCACATAGTTTGGTCCCTCTATCCTGCTGCTACCTTCCAGGGTGAAATTATAAGCACCCAAATCCACGGATTCGCCCGGGCTCAGCAAGACGCCTCTCTCCACGGAAAAATAGCTCGTGAGCGAGGCGCCGACCAGCATCAAGGCAATGCCAAAATGAGCGAGCTGCATGCCATAGTAGCTCAGGCTCAATGACTTGAAGCCAGCGGCCAGGGATCGTTTGTTGGCAATCTTGCTGCTAATGTCTTTCCCAATAGTGAGCACAATCCAACTGGCCAGAATCATGGTGACCGTAGCTGCCAGGGAAAATTCCATCAGCACGATCAATGGCAGCAATATGCCCAGACCAATGCTGGCAGCCAATACTTTGCTGAGCTGTGCAACCAGATAACTAATTGAGGTGCGTTTCCATCTGCTCATGGGTCCAATCCCAATGAACACAAAGAGCAGCATCATCAAGGGCACAAAAATGGTGTTGAAATACGGCGGACCGATGCTGATGAGATCATCCGTAATCGCCTGATACACCATGGGGAAAAGAGTGCCGAGGAATACCGAGGCAGCGGATACCACCAGAATCACATTATTTGCTAACAGGAATAACTCTCTAGAGGTCAGGTCGAAACCAAAATCCGCCTTCATCAGAGGAGCGCGAAGAGCGTAAAGCAACAGTGAACCACCAATCGCAATGCCAAGAATGCCGAGTATGAAGAACCCCCGTGACGGGTCACTGGCAAACGCATGTACCGAGGTCAGCAGTCCAGACCGGGTGATAAAGGTGCCTAGCAAGCTCCCCGAGAATGCAAGGATCGCAAGTAATACAGTCCAGCTCTTAAACACGCCACGTTTCTCCGTGACTGCCAGTGAGTGGATGAGCGCTGTACCAAACAGCCAGGTGATCAACGGTGGGTTTTCAACCGGATCCCAGGCCCACCAGCCGCCCCAGCCTAATTCGTAGTAGGCCCACCAGCTGCCCAGCGCGATACCAATGGTAAGGATTGCCCAGGACACATTCGCCCAGGGGCGGGACCAGCGCGCCCAGGCCGCATCCATACGACCACTCAGCAGTGCTGCGATAGCAAAGGCAAACACCACCGAGAAGCCGACGTAGCCCATATACAGCGTGGGTGGATGGATAATGAAGCCAAAATCCTGCAAGGCTGAATTCAAATCGGCGCCATCAGCAGGCGGCAGCGGCACGATGCGGTCAAAAGGATTTGAAGTGGCCAGCATGAACAAGATATAGCTGAATATCAGAATTCCGAGCACACCCAGCACTCTGGAAACAAATTCCAGCGGCATACTCTTGCTGTAAATTCCAACCGCGAGCATCCAGCCCGCCAGCATAAAGGTCCATAGTAGGAATGAGCCTTCGTGCCCACCCCATACCGCAGTGAGCTTGTAGCGCATGGGTAACAGCGTATTAGAGTGTAGCGCTACAAACGAGACGGAAAAGTCATCCGTCACGAAGGCATAGGCGAGAATTGAGATACTGATACCGAGAAACACGAAAATCCCCGCGGCGAGTGGACGCGCCAGATTCATCCATATCTGATTATTGGTGTGCGCTCCAATAATTGGTAAAGTGCCGAGTAGCACACTCAAGCACAGCGCAAGAATAAGCGAGAATGAGCCCAGCTCAGGTATCATCTAATTCAGTCTCCTAAGTGCCAGGTTGCATTTGATGGCTTTCTGGTGAAGCGCCAGCCGCATCCAGGGCTGCCTTCACTTCTGGGGACATGTAGTTTTCATCGTGCTTGGCCAGCACTCGAGACGCTTGAAACACTCCAGCCTTGTCCAGGCTACCCTCGACTACGATGCCCTGCCCTTCCCTAAACAGGTCCGGGAGAATACCCTCGTGGAATATGGGCACATCGTGCACATAATCGGTTGCCACAAACTCGACGGCCAGGCTGTCGTCTGCAGATACCACTGACCCTTCCCGCACCATGCCACCGATTCGAATGCGCTGCCCTGCCGCCACTTCACCCTGCGCCACCTGGGTTGGTGTGTAGAAGAGGTCAATATTTTGACTCAAGGCATACAGCGTCAGCCCGATTGCAACACTTAGCCCTGTCGCTATAAACAGAATAATTCCAAGTCGCTTGCGTCGATGAGGCCTCATTGACTGTCTCCAACTGATTCCGCGCTACTGTTAGCGCTGCTGGCGCCACTCTGAGCTGGCGCATTGAGCTCATAACGGCGTTTGAGCTCGCGAATGATTTGTTTGTTTCTGCGTAATGGCCCCAGCAAGTTCACCGCGAGAAAAACGGCAAACATGCCGTACACGGACCAGACGTTGAACGCATAGCCCCCCATCTGGATGAATTCCTGAAAGCTTGAGAACTGCATAAATCCGAAACCTCAAGCAGCCTTAGCTGCGTTTGACCAGTTCCATCACCCATTGCGAACGTTTTTCCCGCTGCAAAATCTCGTTGCGCGTCGAAAGAATCAGGCTGATGGCAAAAAACAGATAGACGGCCAGGATCATAATTACCAGTGGCACCCAGATCTCGGGCCCATTGGCCTGGTCAGCGGCAATGGAAAAATCTGTCGAGGGCTGATGCAGAGTATTCCACCAGTCCACTGAGTATTTGATCACCACGACATTGATGCAGCCCACGATGCTCAGCAGCGCGCAGGCCCGCGCCGCGCCCTCTGAGTCTTCCAGCGCGGTACGCAGGGAAACCACCCCTAGCAGCAGAAAAAACTGCAGCAGCAGCGATGTCAGGCGCCCATCCCAAATCCACCATGTGCCCCAGGTGTCGACACCCCAGATCGAACCGGAAGCGAGGGCCAGTGCGGTAAACCAGGCACCTAAAGGTGCTGCCACTTTGACCACCACATCAGCCAGCTTCATGCGCCAGACTAGAAACACCGTGCCTGCGATCGCCATCAGCGGGAAGAATGCCAGGGAAATACTCGCCACCGGCACGTGGACATAGAATATCCGGTTGGTCAGCCCCTGCTGATAATCCTGGGGAACGAAAAAGAGCGCCCATACGATTCCCACGGTCAGACAGAGGACCATCGCCCCTACCAACCAAGGCAACCACTTGCCAGAGAGCTCGTAAAACCACTTGGGTGAGCCCCATTTATGGAACCAGGTCCAATCCACTTGTGTCACCGTCCATTTTGAAAAAGCAATATACCATGCCGCCTTCAGACGACCGTGTTACGTATTGTAACCTATTGCAATTACGCGGATAACCGGCAAATGGACTACACTCTGTCAGTTTACACTTATCCGTAGCGCCGCCGCGGAGGCCAGCGGCGCCAGGGTTAAAGCAGCGACCAACATGGCTCCCATGATTGCCAGGAAGCCGGACAATTCCGCCCCGTTCTGAGTCTGGGTTACTGCCAAGGTGCCGGCTATGAGTACCGGCACACTCATGGGCAAGGTGATTACCGCCAAAACCAGGCCGCGACTGCCCAGCCCCACGGTCAGGGCAACCCCGATTGAACCGAGCAAACTCAGCACCGGCGTCCCGAGCAGAAGTGTCAGAAACAGGGTGACATAGGCGCCTTCTGGCAGGCTCAACATATAGGCAATCAACGGCGAAACCAGCACCACCGGCAGGCCACTCACCAACCAGTGGGCGATGTTCTTGGCTAACACCAGGAAATACAGAGGATGTGGGCTCAGCATTAACTGTTCCAGCGAACCATCCTCGTAGTCTGCGCGGAACAGGTTGTCCATAGCCAATAGCGCAGCCAAAAGCGCCGATATCCACAGCACGCCGGCAGAAATCTCACTCAGCTTCTCTGGTTCCGGTGATATGCCGATAGGAAACAGCGTGGCAACAATCAGAAAAAACATGAACGGGTTGAACAGGTCGTTCTTCTTTTTATAAGCAATGAGCAGGTCTCTGCGCAGAGTCGATACAAAAGCCTTGATCAAGGTTGATTGAACTTTGCTCATGCCCAGTTCTCCGCAGCCTCTGGTCGACGCCCCAGAGTGAACTGGGTGAGATCATTGACAGACAGAGGATGATGGGTTGTCACCAACACCGCGCCACCCTGGCTACTATAGTCCTGAATGAGCTTCTCCAATAGCGCAACACCGGTAACATCCAGGGTCGTAAACGGCTCATCCAGTACCCACAGCCTGGCGTCAGAGACCAATAGCCTTGCTAGCGACACCCGTTGGTGTTGGCCAGCCGAGAGGGTGAAGCACTGAGAATCCTCAAATCCCCGCAATCCAACCTTCAACAACGCGCTGTCGATCTCATCGTTACGCACCCGGCGGCGCAGACCGCAGGACCAGGCCAGGTTTTCCCTGGGCGTCAGAATTTTGTTCACTCCCACCCGATGACCGATATAAAGCAGCGCGTCATAAAATGCATCGGCACACTCGCTCATTGGCTGCCCGTACCAGCTGAGCTCGCCCTCATAACTGTCATTAAGTCCGCACAACATCCGCAGAAGTGTGGTCTTACCACTGCCGTTATCACCCTTAATCTGAAGCACCTGTCCCTCTTGCAGCTGAAAGTTCAGCTTCTCAAACAGGATGCGGTCATCCCGCTCACAATAGAGGTCAGTCGCCGCCAGCATGGGAGCTGACGCGCTATCCTTTTCGTGTGGTTTACCCGCTTGTTCGACCATGGCGCGAAGATTACCGCAGATTGACTGCTCTGCTCCAAGCAAAGCGGGAATTCTAACCTATTTAGCTCATAGAGGCGGCTGAATTTAGCGGCTACGGCGACGATTTGTGGACTGTGCCGAGGCGCGCGAATTCTGCCGCTTTCTTTTTGGAGAGCTGAAGGCGTTAAATCACGATATGAGCACGCTGCATCAGCAGGCGATCTAGCGCTAATGATTCTGACCTGCATCCATCAGGACATCCTCTAGCGAACGTTATCGCATAGCCAGGTAGGGCGTCAGCAACGGGGGTTAAAAGTTGTCGGTAAGATAACCAGGTAACAGCAGTCTTTCCATGGCTATGTGTGAATATGTTAGGTTGTTTATGGCTCTGGATTACCTAGCGATAGCCGCTGCGAATCGAACGACTCGCAGCTTAGCTCAGCACCATCCTGCAGCCGCAGGATTTGCCTTGTTTCAAAAAAAATTACTCGAGCTGGTTAACGCCATTCAGTCAGGCGTGCTCGCAGGCGCATCGCAGCCTGACTATGTATCTGACTCACCCGAGATTCGCTTACACCAATAACCTCGCCAATCTCTTTGAGATTTAATTCCTCATCATAATACAGCGCCAAAACCAGCTTTTCGCGGTCAGGCAAGCCATCGATTGCGCGCGCCAAGTGCGCTTTAAAGGTAGATCGCTGCAGACCATCACAAGGGCCGGGCAATTCCCCGACGGCTAGTTCAATGGCAGAGTCATCTCCTTCCATTATGTCATCGAAGCTGAACAGCCTGCTGCCGGATGCATCCTGCAATATGGCGTAATAGGCGTTCAGATCTATCTCAAGTTCATCTGCGATCTGCTTATCTTTCGCGTCTTTGCCAGTGCGCGCCTCGATGGCCTTTATAGCCTCCGCGACTTTTCTGGATTTGCGATGCACAGAGCGTGGCGCCCAATCGCCTTTGCGAACTTCATCCAACATCGAACCACGAATACGAATACCCGCGTACGTCTCGAAACTAGCCCCCTTGGTAACGTCGTATTTTCTTGCTGCCTCTAGCAAACCAATCATTCCAGACTGAATCAAATCATCAATCTGAACGCTGGCTGGCATACGAAGCAACAAATGATGTGCGATGCGCTTCACAAGTGGAGCGTAACGATTAACCACCTCATCCAGATTTTCATCCTTAGCATCGCCATCAGTTTCAACATTGCCGACTACGGAAGCCCCTGTTGCTGAACTCATTTCAGTCATCCCGTTTTAAATTGCAATCCTCCCCACCGGGCCAAGCACCCACTGGATTGGAAACTAAACGCTCAGCAAAAAACTCAAGATGCCCACGCGGCACATCCTTCGCAAGCTTTCTGTAAGCAGTGGAAGATTTACTTTCGGGAAATGCTTCGACGCTTACCCGCTGTCGTTTTACCGACTTGCGCGCATTTTCATCGAACGGTTTCTCACCAGCATATCTTAGAGTCACATCAAGAAAACGATCGGTAACACTTTCTAACTTCCTGAAAAGATTCTCTCCTTCAATGGAAGAACCCATCATGTTGGCAACTGCACGAAAGTGCGATGCTCCATGATCAGCCTGCAAAATCTTTATCAAAACGTAAGCATCAGTAATCGATGAAGTTTCGTCGCCCACTACTAGCAGTATTTCCTGCGAAGCGCGAACCAAACCAATCACGGAATCAAAAATTCCGACAGCGGTATCTATGACCAATACACCCAGATCATCGACCAGGCCATCAAAAGCATTGATCAATTCTGCATGTTGCTGTGGCTCTAGATTCGCCATTTCCTGTGTGCCCGACGAAGCCGGTATCACCTTTATGCCCCCAGAAGCGTTTATTAAGATGTCCTTAAGCTGACTATCGCCAGCCAGTACACCCGATATGTTTTTTTTCCGCTTTTACTCCAAACAACAGGTCAACGTTAGCCAACCCGAATCCGCGTCCAGCAACAAATGCGCCCTCGCCTGCAAGCAAATTCTGATCATCAATTTGCATCTGGCCGACAACGATCATTAAGGCGCGCATGCTGCTCAGTTCTCTTGACATAGGGGATGCATCGGACGCTAAAGCGGCGCAAGCCTGGCGGGCGGTAGACCCGGCATTCGCGCTAATTCCAAGCAGAAAACCTGAATCTGGCGCCGGTCTTGAGGTCGAGGATTCCACCGCAGAGCTAACCTCCACGCCGTCTTTCAGATGACGGGTAGATAGGACCGCTGCGTCTTCACCCCACTGTGTGCGAGTGTTCCCAAGCGCTGTGTGCATGTCTGCTTCGTAAAACCTTTTAACTGCCATGCTCAAGCATTCTCCCTATTCTTTAACTGCACAAAATCCATTTTGTTCCTTGTTTTAAGCCATGCCCGCCGTCCTGCAAATCGAGTCAACGCTGTGCTGGCCAATCTAGCCCTAAACTTAAAAAGCTTATTGACGATCTATTGCATAGCCGGATTGCTTTCATCATGAATTCAATGCCGGCAGCCGATGTCTATTCCGATTTTTCGTCTAAACACCTGCGGTACTGCTTACAATATTGCTGCTTCGCTCAACAGAAGGCTGGCGAGTTCCGTAAGACACTAGTGGCCAAGCTTTCCAACCTAGCCGTTCTCGACCCTGCATACTTCTACCTACCTGTCTTCGCCTCCTATCGAGGCAACTGCGGTGACCTGCGTGTTATCTGGAATCTCCTGTCAGAAGAACATCTTGAGCCCATCAAAAGTGTAGGCCCAAATCGACTCAACATCGGTCGCAGTGGCGCGGCTACCAGCAACACAGCAGGGTCGCCCTTCACTTCCTGTGTCTAGACCTCGGCGATCGGGTAATGATTGAGCCAAATTTGGTTTGGTTCTTGGTTTAATCTTCAGCTTAAATGCCGGATCGCCGCCGCTTAGGGCGGACTGCTGCATTGAACCAAGCAAAATCTGTTCCAAATCAGTATCTAAGGTAAATGCTGGGGGCTCAGCCCTCTACCCGTATAGGCTCTGGTGGATTACGCGCCTCAGCGCAACGCGCAGCAGTGCCATCAAAACGCCAGAATTTTGACTCTTGTTGCCATGCGCCGCCAAAGTTTCAGCTATTGTGCGCAGAATTCAGAATTTCCAGACCCAGCTGTCCCTCGGGCGAGCAGGAGACGAAGCTGATAATTTCCAGCAAGCCGCCCTTTGGCAATGCCTCCATCGCATTTTTCACAGCTTTAGAATGGCGCTAAAGCCGGATCAAACTTGAGCCAATTGTTTTTCTATCTACAAACAGGGGTGAAGATGGGCCACCTGAGCTTGGTCCAGAATTGGACTTGGTATCAGGGGAAAACGTCAAGGATTTAGGCGGCGCGAAAAGGCCGGGGTCACAAGAAAGGAAACGCCGATACCGAATCAGGCTTTGGGGGGCGTAACCCCAGTCTGTCCCATGTACTTGCCGCCGCGCTGTTTGTAAGTCACCTCACATTGCTCATCGGATTGATAAAACAACATCTGAGCCACGCCTTCATTGGCATAAATCTTGGCCGGCAGAGGCGTGGTATTGGAAAATTCCAGGGTGACATGGCCTTCCCACTCTGGCTCCAGTGGCGTGACGTTAACGATAATGCCGCAGCGCGCATAGGTAGATTTGCCCAGACAAATTGTAAGTACGTCTTTGGGAATGCGGAAATACTCTACGGTCCGCGCCAGCGCGAAAGAATTTGGCGGAATTATGCAAACCGGTTCGTCGATACTAACAAAGCTGCCTTCGTCAAAATTCTTTGGGTCAACTACATTGGTCGTATGCACGTTGGTGAAGATTTTAAATTCACTGGCACAGCGCACGTCATAACCGTAGCTCGAGGTGCCGTAGGAAATGACCTTCTCTTCATTGACGTAGCGCACTTGCCTGGGTTCAAACGGTTCGATCATGCCCTGGGTTGAGGCCATTTCTCGTATCCATCGATCCGACTTGATTGACATGCTGCAGTTTCCTTGTGCTGTTAGATGAATTTTGAAGGCCAAATAATGCAGCCGCATAATATAGGCAATCACGGTCTGAATCACCCCATTTCCATTTTGCGCGGACGCCCGTGTCATGGCAATTTGGGCCTATCTGGAGTATGATGCGCGGCCTGTTGAACAGCCAACTTTCTTAGAGTTATCAACAGGCTAATCAATAGCCTAGTCCCCGCGCCTCACAGCATTCCCAGCGTGGCTGCTGCCGGGACGGGATACGCGAAATTCGCAAAAGAATTAACAGATACACGAGGCCATCGTGTTTGAGCGGAGGAACACCCGGTGAAAAAGTGGCAATGCATAGTCTGTGGTTTTATTTATGATGAGGAACTTGGCTTGCCTGAGGAAGGCATTGCACCCGGCACGGCCTGGGAGGATATTCCGGATGACTGGATGTGCCCCGAGTGCGGAGTCGGCAAAGAAGATTTCGAGATGGTTGAAATCTAGGCAAACCTTAGCCGTTTAACAGCCGCAAACAGTCATTCACCTTGCAGAGAAACAGGCCAGCATCTTGAACCAACGAAAAATCCTCATCACCAGCGCCCTGCCTTACGCCAACGGCGATATCCATCTGGGCCACCTGATGGAAGCCATCCAGACCGATATCTGGGTGCGCCTGCAGAAGTTGCGCGGGCACGATTGCGTGTGGGTTTGCGCAGATGACGCTCACGGCACCGCGATCATGCTCAGTGCCGAGGCGCAAGGCATTACACCGCAACAGCTAATCGACCAGGTCAACCAACAGCACCAAAAGGACTTCGCCGACTTCCTCATTGGCTATGATAATTTTTACACGACCCACTCTGAGGAGAATCGTCACTTCTCTGAATCGATGTATAAGGCCATGGATGCCAATGGCCACATCAAGCGCCGCGCCATCAAGCAGCTTTTTGATCCGGAGAAAAACCTGTTTCTGGCGGATCGCTACATCGTGGGCACCTGTCCAAAGTGCAAAACTGAGGATCAATATGGGGACAACTGCGAAGCCTGCGGATCCACCTATAACCCTTCTGAGCTGATAAATCCCCGCAGCGCCATTTCTGGTGCAGTGCCGGTTGAAAAAGAATCCGAGCATTTCTTTTTTGATTTACCCGCGTTCAAGGACATGCTGCAACAATGGACCCGTTCTGGCGCCCTGCAGGACCAGGTTGCCAACAAACTCAGTGAATGGCTTGACGAAGAATTGCAGCAGTGGGACATCAGCCGTGATGCGCCCTATTTTGGTTTTGAGATTCCCGGCGCGCCCGGCAAATATTTCTATGTCTGGGTAGATGCACCAATCGGCTACATGGCGAGCTTCAAAAACTATTGCGATCGCGAAGGTGTCGATTTTGACAGTTATTGGCAAACTGATTCAGATGCTGAGCTTTACCATTTCATTGGCAAAGATATCATCAACTTCCATACCCTGTTCTGGCCGGCAGTGCTAACCAGCTCTGGCTACCGCACGCCCACAGCAGTTTTTGCCCACGGATTCCTGACGGTAGACGGCACCAAGATGTCCAAATCCCGCGGGACCTTCGTTAATGCCCGCACCTACCTCGATCATTTGAACCCTGAGTACCTGCGTTACTATCTGGCGGCTAAGCTGTCCGCTGGCATCGATGATCTGGATCTAAACCTTGAGGACTTCGCACTGCGTGTCAATTCTGATCTGGTGGGCAAGGTCGTTAATATTGCCAGCCGCTGCGCGGGTTTCATCAACAAGGGCTTCGAAGGCCGCTTGGCAGAACAACCAGGTAATCTCGAATTGCTGCAGGGCATACAGTCGATCAAGGCAGAAGTCACCGCGCATTTTGAGAGCAGGGAATATGGCAAGGCCATTCGCCTGATCATGGCCCAGGCAGACAGGGCTAACCAGTACATCAACGACAAAGAGCCGTGGGTTATAGCCAAGACCGACAAGCAATCGGCTGAGCTACAGGCGATCTGCAGCACCGGCATCAATGCCTTCCGCCTCCTGCTTTGTTACTTGAAGCCGGTATTGCCAGCAATGACAGAGAAGGCGGAGGCGTTCCTGAACGTCGAGCCCCTGCAGTGGGATGATGTTGATCACCTGTTGACCGGCCACCGCTTGAACAAATTCCAGCCCCTGATCACCCGGGTAGAAACCGACAAGATCCAGGCCATGATCGACGCCACCCAAAAAGCCTACGCGGCGCAACAGGAGAAGTTGGCAAGCAAGGCCGCTGCCGCGGCAACCGGGTTCGAGCCGGAAATCGGCTTTGATGACTTTGCCAAAATCGATTTGCGGGTGGCCCGTATTCTCGAGGCAGAGCACGTGGAAGGCGCTGACAAACTGTTAACACTAATACTGGATCTGGGCCCGGATCAGAATGGCGACCCCATCACGCGCCAGGTATTTTCGGGAATCAAATTAGCCTATCAACCAGCTGAGCTGGTTGGGAAGCTCACAGTAGTGGTAGCCAACCTGCAACCGCGTAAAATGAAATTTGGCCTTTCCGAAGGCATGATTCTAGCTGCGGGCCCTGGAGGCAAAGAAATCTGGCTGATTGCCCCTGATGCTGGCGCCGAGCCTGGACTCCGCGTCACGTAATCTGGCCGCAGCACACCTAACGTATATTTAGATTGTGGCATCTTTTTTTCTACCAAGTAACGCTAGCACTTTCTGCAGCGCCGCACCTATGACATTGGCGCGGCTGACTGAACGTAATAAGCTGGACACACGGTCAGCCATTCCATACACAGTATTTCAGTCGAGCGACAATTTATGAGTAAATCAGCCAGGCAGTCTTTTCGAGCAGCACGGGCCACGCTGGCATTGAGTGCGCTATTTGTCAGCTTGATGAGTACAAGCAGTTTTGCACAGCAGTCCGAAATTCGGGATGTCGAAGACTCGATCATTAAAATCTACACGACCCAGGCTGCTCCTGATTACTTTACACCCTGGCGCTTACTAACTCCGCGACAGAGCAGTGGCTCGGGTTCTGTGATAGACGGTAACCGGGTTCTCACCAACGCCCACGTTGTAGCCAATGCAAGCTATGTTCAGGCGCAGAAGCACAATGACCCGCGTCGCTATCTGGCCCGTGTCACCTTCATTTCCCATGAAGCAGACCTGGCGCTAATCACTGTAGATGAGCCCGGCTTTTTCAGTGACCTGAAGGCTCTCAGCATTGGTGACTTGCCCGAACCACTGCAGGAAGTGTCCGTCTACGGCTACCCGATAGGCGGCAAAACCCTCAGCATTACCAAGGGCATCCTGTCTCGCGTTGAGCAACAGGTGTATGCCCACGCAGGTGCTTACTTGCTGGCCGGTCAAATTGACGCTGCTATAAACCCGGGTAATAGCGGCGGCCCGGTCATTGTAGACAGAGAAATCGTTGGCGTCGTCATGCAGGCAAACGCAGGGGGTCGAGCCGAAAATCTTGGATATTTCGTGCCCCCAAGTATTGTGCAGCATGTCTTGAAAGATAGTGAAGACCAGCAGCTGGATGGCTTTCCGGATCTAGGTTTCCGCACGCAGACTCTGGACAGCCCTGCGGCAAAGGCCGCCTATGGCCTGGAAAAGGAAGAGAACGGCGTGCTGATTATCAAGGTGTTTGAAGACTCGCCGGCCGATGGCATTCTGCAGGAAAACGATGTCATCCTAAAAATCGATGAATTCGATATCGCCGACGACGGCACTATCCAGCTCACAGAGGATCTACTCACCGACTACAAGCATGCTATCGATATGCATCACATCGGTGAATCCATTGATATTACCTATTCGCGTGGTGGAGTTGAGAAAACCGTGGATATGAAAGCGAAAATCCCCATGGCGAATTATAGCCTCGTGCGCGGCGAACAGTTCGACAAGGTGCCCGAATACTACATCTATGGCGGTGTGCTGTTTGTGCCGCTCAACATGAACCTGATCAAGCGCTGGGGTAATGATTGGGGCAGATCTGCACCGGTGAGTCTATTGCAGGCACGCAACGAGTGGGCTTCTCCCGACCGTCGGGAACTGGTTGTAGCACTGCAGGTGTTTGCAGCTGACGTTAACCTGGGTTACCACGATTGGCGCAACTGGGTTGTAGAATTCGTAAATGATGAGCCAATCCGCGATTTTGCGCATTTTGCTGACATGCTGCAGTCCAATGCTGAAGAAAATATTGTATTCGAAAATAGCAATGGCTATCAGATGGTGATTAATCACCAAGAGGCATTGGACTCTGAACAAGCAGTGCTAAGCCAGTACCGCATTCCATCAGCCTATTCCACTGGCTTGATAAACCGGGCTGACTGAGAAGTCTATTTGTCTGTTCGGGTCGTGAAGAAATTCATCGCCCTGTTTCAGTCGTGCTAGAATCCGCTCTAGATCAACCCAGTAAGCTGCACTCTCCTTTTGACTTCAATTCCTAGCACCCTCATCGCCGCCGCCCTGGTCAATAACCTTGCCCTGGTGCACTTGGTCGGCGTGTCCTCGCTGTTGGCTTACTCCGCACGGCTGAAAGCCGCCGGCGAATTGGCTGTTTTGAGTTTCATTTCCCTCTCGCTGTCTGGCGTCATCAATCTGCTGCTATACCGGTGGCTATTACAACCACTCGGGCTGGACGCACTTAGCCTGCTCAGTTTCACTGCGGTTAGTGCGACACTGGTAAGCTTTGGCCTACCTCTCCTCCATGCGAATTTCCCGCTGACGGCGCGCAGGCAGCTGCTAGCCACTTTACTGCTCAGCGCTAACAGCGCCGTCATTGGCCTTAGCCTGCTGAACACGGAGAGCCTGCGCAGTACTGCTGATCTGCTGATTTACTGCATCGGTGCCGCGCTTGGGTTTTCGCTCTGCCTACTGGCCTTCGCCGCCTTACGCCAGCGCATTGATAGTTGCGACGCACCGCGCGCATTTCGTCGCTCACCCTTGTATCTCATCAGCGCCGGCATTGCCGCTATGGCAATGCTGGGCTTTGCCGGTTTAATCTAGCCTATGCTGCCTTTGACAGATCAACCATTAGCAACGGGTCTGGTTTGGGCACTTGCACTTGGCTGCCTGTTTTGGACCACCAGAAGATTCTGGCGCTGGTTGAACCTTGAGCGACAGCAGCAGCGCTCACTCGTTGACCTTGTTAACCGCGAATTACCTCAGACCCAATGCGGCCAATGTGGATTCGCAGGCTGCCGACCCTACGCCCGTGCGATAGCCCAGGGCGAGGCAATCAACAAGTGTCCTCCGGGAGGCGAACAAACCATCGCCCGTCTCAGTGAATTACTGCAGGAACTGGCTGAACCCCTTGATCCTGGCCATGGTCAGAGCCAGCCGCCTCTGATCGCCGTGATTAGCGAAGCTGAGTGTATCGGCTGCACCAAGTGCATACAGGCCTGCCCCGTCGACGCCATTCTGGGTGGACCCAAATTCATGCATACAGTGATTGCAGCTGAGTGTACGGGTTGTGACCTCTGCGTCGAACCTTGCCCGGTAGACTGCATCGACCTGGTCCCACTTCGGCAAACACCTCGACAGTGGCGGACTCCCGCGACGGTCGCTCAAGCTGGCCTTTCGGCAACGGCAACAACAAGCGAGCAGCGTGCCTGGTGATAAGCAATTTGATTCAGCGTATTAGCGCATTACGTCACGCCTCTTTCAAAGGTGGCATACGACCCGCTCCCCAAAAGCAGCGTACCTTGGTATCGCGCATCATGCCTATGCCGCTACCTGAGTACCTGCTGCTCTCCTTGTCTGGATATAAAGAAGAACACCTGTCCCCTGTCGTAAAAGAAGGCGATCAGGTTCTTAAGTTTCAAATCATAGCTCAGCATCACAGCCGCAAAGAGCTGCTTCTACACGCACCGACATCCGGTACGATTGAACAAATCGGCACGAATCATATTCGATTGACCTGTGATGGCCAGG
>MDSV01058137.1_pt1 | contig 20577 bp, 21 predicted proteins | sample 810851 | NCBI WGS metagenome assembly MDSV01 (sample SAMN05326640, study PRJNA326480) | marine metagenome | isolation source: seawater | place: Atlantic Ocean: North East | collected 2012 | reverse complement strand
GCATAGTCAAAAACTTTGTTCTCAAGAGCCATAAATTGTGCCTGCTCGAGTCGCTGACGATCACCTAAATACCATTGGATAAACTGATCTTGCGGGAAGTAATCTGGACACATTGTACGAATATAATCAACAATATCTTCCTCAGAGCACTTTACTTCTTCATCTTTGATAACCTGCTGAAGTATAAGTGAGGTACGAACATTTGTCTTCACTTTTGCGACTGCCTTCTTGTCCGCTTTTTCCATATCTATATCGAGTCGCTTCGCCTCTGCAGCTACCATTTTTTCCGGCAGCTCGAATTTTTCAACTGCTTTATCAAGAGCGTCATACATTCTAATTTTGACAGCCGAATCAACAAGCATCTTATTATCCGCAACAAATCGCTCTTCTAAAACTGCTTCAAACTCAGCTTTGTTAGTCGCTTCAATGCCGACTTTCTTGTAAAACTCTTTGGTTAGCTTAGGCGCACTTGGCTCTTCAATTTTTGTAATTGTTACTGCAAAAGTTACCGTTTTCCCTGCTAGGTCCTTAGCCTCGTAATCATCAGGAAAAGTCATTGGAAATTCAAATTGCTTATCTGCTTTTTGACCCACTAAATTTGCCTCAAATTCTTCAAGCATCTGGCCACCACCAATAGTCATGACATGATCATTGGCCGTTCCACCTGGGAAGACCTCACCATCAAGCTTACCCTCGAAATTAATAGTTACCTGATCAGCATCCTTTGTTTGCCGTGATACTTTTTTCCAATTTGGATTATTTTTTAGGAATTGGTCAACTAAATCTTTCTTATCGGCTGGTCCTAGCTTTATACATGGCGTTTTGACTTTTACTTTGGCCAAATCGACTTTATTAATATCAGGGGTTTTCTCAAAATTTACAGTGAAATTAATTGGCTGCTCCCACTCAAACGGGGATACATCAAAATCAGGCTCACCAGCCACACTTACCTTTTCCTCTTCCATAGAGAGATTAAATGCTTGATCGGCAAGATTTGCTCCTTCTTCTTGTAAAATAGAACTAAGGTACATATTTCTTACTTGCTGTGCTTTAAGCTTGATAGATGAAGATGACTTTCCGCTGCGAAACCCAGGAAGACTGATGGTGCGTGCCACTTCACTGATTTTTGCATCCACACGCGATTTCACTACATCAACTGGAATAGATATACTCAGAGTCCCTTTAAGACCATCAAATTTAAAAGTTTTTTCAAACGCAAATGCAGCTTCAGTCATAATCTTACCTTTATTTATTAACACCTGCGAGAGGAGAGACTCGAACTCTCACAGGTTGCCCCACTGGAACCTAAACCCAGCGCGTCTACCAGTTCCGCCACCCTCGCATCGTTCAGAGCGTATCAATTCATTGGACTCTCGTCAAGAGTTCTTCAAGATCAATAGGTGACTTTATCTTAATTTATCAATGGCACACCGAAAATAGGTACTTATTCTACCACTCTTTTAAGGCCCGGTATTGATCACTTTGCAATGCTCGAATTTATGACAAGGCCTTATCCGCCAGCAGCAAGCCATTACCTTCTCTGCATTAGCGTGTTATATTCGTCAATTTAAAAGCGACGACTTAATGAAATGTTACTGCTACAGCGGATTAGATTATTCCCAGTGCTGCGAACCACTACTTAAAGGCCAAAGACAGGCAAATTCTCCTATTGAACTAATGCGTTCAAGATACTCCGCATTTGCGACAAATAATAACAACTACATCAATCAAACAATGGCAAAAAAAGCAGCCATTAACCAAGAATCAAATGCTAACTCGCCACCTGTTCATTGGGCTGGACTTGATATCCTTCAATCACCGCCACCCAGAGGCGATCATGGTGAAGTTGTCTTTATTGCCCATTACACTCTAAATGGCAAGAAGTACTCCATGCAGGAACACAGTTTATTTGAAAAAATAAGCGGAAAATGGTTTTACGTTGACTGTGTAGAACCACATTGACCCTCACTACGAGATAAAATAAAAAGAAATGCTCCTTGCCCTTGTGGCAGTGGGAAAAATATAAGAAGCGCTGCGGATAAAACTCTAATAACTTCACATACCAGCGCTAAGCCAATAATTTGACATTAAATTACTATCGTGTACCATGATTTTTTTACAACCAAAATATGACAAACCATACCCCTCATATTGAATTTATTGAAGCCACATTATGTGGCACGTTCGATACATTGCACGCAATTCATAAAGAAGATGAGCTGCGCGATTTAATAAGGAAAATTAGATTAGCAATAAGCATTCCCACTGAAGGTGAATTTGAAGTATTGTCTCAAATATATGGCCGCCCCCAGTCACTTAACCGAATTGAGGAATACGGCGATCTGACATGTGGTGACACCAGGCTGCTTATACTTGAGTATATTAACAATCAAATCACATCAGCCCTAGCCAGAGCGCATTACGATGTAGCTAACTGTGGCTGGGACTACAATTATGAAATAAGAAAAGCAAAAGAACAGCCAGATCACGAGAGGAAACTTATCAGCACAAACGCCTATCAAAAATATTCACAGTACAAATTGATTTATAAAAAGTCCATACAGATGTTGGCACATATCTTTTTGATCAAAAATCGATTACTTACTGATGAAGAAGCCAACACTTTCCTGGATAAATTGGACATACTTGAGCTGCAATGTTTAGTTGCGGGCATCCGCAGAGATCTAATAGAGCAATCAGAGAAAGAGCAGCTAGAAGATATGCTATTAGGATTGAGCGCACCATCACTATCTGTACTTAGCGAACATCTCAACATAAAGCTCTCTATTTTAATTGACCAAGTCACAAAACGTGATATTGCTGAAGGGCACGTATATGACTTAGTAAACAATATCAGACCGCTGAGCATTAATCATATCTCAAATATTTTGAGAAAGTTAAAAGAATGTGAAAATAAACCACTTCAACCAGCCCAAGTTTACGCCTTAGTCACTTTTGGCCTAACATATGAACAATCACTTAAAATAAATGCATCAGATATTTCGATGATAAAATATTTAAAGATATTATTTCACGATGTAAAGATCTCAACTCTCTTAGACCTCATTAGTGACTGCCGGAACGACATCACAAGATTTGCCGTGCTGTTTAATAATTTAGTTTACACACTGCAATCTAGACAAGATCCAGGGCGTCTATATGTCACCAAACAGCCATGGAAGAGTATCAGCAGCAAAACTGATGAGGAGATTTTACAGGCCCTCAAAGTGATTGGTAACAACGCCATTTTTAGCGCCAGTCAAAGTACACAGTTTTTTTCTGATCGCGATCGTAGGGCAAGACACATACCAGAACCCTCTCAGGAAGAATATAGCAATTGCTGCACAGTGTCCTGAGCAGCGCCAATTTGAAAAATGACTGATTTAGCTTGAATTGATGTATTGTCTTTTTTGTTCTCATAATGTACTCTATAAGTATAGGGTCAATCGCAAGGAAACAAAATGCTCGAATATCACGGAACATGTACCATACTCGCCATCAATCGAATTCACGAATCTGTTCAGCTCAAACTATTAATGGGCGGAATAAGAGAATGTATCCAAGATAATTTCCCACTGGGCAAAGCTGATTGGATCAATGCAAATATTGATAAAGTTATTAGTGATGAATTAAATCATCTTTCAGTAGGGAAACAAATAAAAATCAGCGCAGTTGGGGACCAAGATACCCTAGAACTGCGACAATTCAGTTTAATATAACCAAATCAGGGTGAACGATGGGGTTCGAACCCACGACCACCGGAATCACAATCCGGGGCTCTACCAACTGAGCTACGTTCACCACAATCACGCTTGGCAGGACTCGAACCTGCAACCCACGGCTTAGAAGGCCGTTGCTCTATCCAGTTGAGCTACAAGCGCTCGTTTCGGGGAGGAGGGATTTGAACCCCCGACATCCTGCACCCAAAGCAGGCGCGCTACCAGACTGCGCTACACCCCGAGCTCCTTAAAAATACCCACTTTTATGATAAAACTCAAGCCATTTATATATACTGCTTCGAAATTATGATATCCTGAACTACTAAATTAAGATCAAATGGCCATGAATGACCTGTTAACACCGCAGTTACTCCAGAAACAGAAAGATCAAATTACGCCCTCGTCTGACGAGATGGCCAAGCTAGATGAAATTATTCAAGAACTTGATAGTGGAGTCATTCGCTCTGCAAACTGTATCAATAATAAATGGGAAGTAAATATTACAGCTAAACAGGCAATCTCTTGCTATCTGGCTCTGAAATCATCTCAGATCCGATCCACACCCTCACGGTCATTTGATAAAGTCCCTCTTAAATTTGATAACTGGACGTCTGAAGACTTTGTCAATAATAAACTAAGAGTCGTTCCAGGCGCCATCGTTCGGTATGGATCTTATGTATCTGCACAATGTGTGTTAATGCCATCATTTGTCAACATGGGTGCATATATTGGGGAAAAGACCATGATCGATACCTATGCATCCATCGGCTCTTGTGCCCAGATCGGCGCATCTTGTCATATCTCTGCGGGAGCCGGTATTGGCGGGGTCCTAGAACCTGAGAGTGCAATGCCAACAATCATTGAAGACAACTGCTTTATTGGCGCTCGCTCTGAAATTGTAGATGGCGTGATTGTTCGGGAAGGTTCTGTCATTGCAATGGGAACATTTATCAGCCCGTCGACAAAAATATACAATGCCATGACTGAGGAAATCACTTATGGAGAAATCCCGCCTTATAGTGTTGTTATACCCGGCTCCCTCCCCCGCGGAAAGGTCAATATCTCTTGTGCCGTAATCGTGAAAAAGGTGACACAATCAACACGTGAAAAAACCTCTATCAATGAACTGCTTCGCTAACCTATTAGTCTTTCTTCTCTCATCACACTTGATTGCTGGCAATCTGATTAATCATACAGTCAGTAACCAAGGTGAATACGTCGCAATTACTATTACCTCCAAAGCCCCTGCCCATATTAGCGCACAAGGAATCTGGGCGGACGAGATACTTCTAACACCCAGCACCAATAATATTACGCTTCCTCATACAATTAAAATAAAGAGAGAAAGCCAACCAAAATCATTAACCATTTATGTATGCCTAGATACCGGGCAATGTATAGCCCCATACCATATAGCAATGCAATCCTCACACCTTACTGAGTGGATTGGTTTTGGCGCACTTAGTGCCATATCGATGGTTTTTAATCCTTGCTTGACCCCAGTGTGGCTTATACTAAGCAGTCAGTTTACTCACTCGCTACTGATCCACTCTGCCATTATGGCCACCACGTTAACCTTATACCAAATCTTGATTAGCACTGTGGGAGTCGGCCTAATCCATCAACTGCATCTTTATGGGCTTGATCAAATTGCGCACGCTCTTTTTTGCTTACTTTTTCTATGCCTTATTTTTCCTGACAAAATTCGGCTATCATTATTCACTAAAGCTTCTGGGCAAATACCAAGTTATCTGGCAGTAATATTATCAGCCAGCTGCCTTATGCCCATTTCACTTACATCAGGATTAACAGCGTATAACCACCAGATAAGTGACCCTCTTTCAATTACCACTATCATCCTCACTTTTCTTACCATCTCTTGGATATCACTGGCCCTGGTTGCACAAATTAGCCAAAAAGCCTATGCATCCATTATGAAAACCATGCCCATGCTAATCCAGCTTGCAGGGATTACAGGGTTATTTTACTACAGCACCTATTATCTTACCTCAACGGGCCTAATTGCACTCCTAGTTATTTGTAATATCGGCCTGATTGTGTATACACGAGCCATCAGCGAAGTGCGTTCTATTTTATCATCTGCCGTACTTGGCTATGCACTTATCCTCCCGGCTGCAACAATGCAGGTACTGACACAAGATGAATCATCTGTGCTGGAAGGAGCAAAAAAAGAAGGCCAGCATCTTTTCGTCACCGCCCAGTGGTGCGCTGAATGCAACCGACTTAAAAACAAACTCGGCGACTCAGTACTTTGGATGGATATTACTAAAATAGAACCATGGCAAAAAACCTGGTTAAAAGCTCACCCTACAGAGGTGTTACCAGGCTGTTTTGTCGCACATAAAAACGAATGGGTCAGTTGTGATAACGATGATAACTATCAGTGGTTATAATTTGACAAAAAACACGCAAAGTGCAACTATACACATGGCAAAATTCTGGTCGGCTAATGGCGATTGATTATAAAGAACTGAAGAAACTTGCGACGTTTTTGCGTGAAGAGAAGATGCAGCGCATAAAAGTTAGCATGGATAAAATCCAAATTGAGCTGGAGGCTCCATGGGAGGGCAATAATGAAACAAATACTTTCACGCCCCCTGCATCCATGACGGTTCCACCAGAGGAAACTTCTACAAAAGCACACTCAGGCATGTATATTAAAAGCCCAATGGTTGGCACTGTCTATCTCGCTCCTGAGCCTGGCGCAGAACCATTTGTTAAAGTGGGGCAAACTATCAGAGCTGGTGACACTGTCTGCGTAATTGAAGCCATGAAAATGTTTACAAAAATCAAATCTGAATTTGACGGGGTCGTCGGTGCAGTTCTAGTAGAGAATGAGTCGGCTGTTGAGTATGCAACCGAATTATTTACAATTAACCCAAATGTTTAAGAGAATATTGGTCGCAAACCGCGGTGAGATTGCTTTAAGAATTATCCGGGCATGTCATGAACTGAACATCGAAACTGTTGCCGTCTATTCAATAGCTGATAGGGATGCAGAGCATGTCAGATGCGCAGATCATGCCATTTGCATCGGTGAAAGCGCACCCAGCAAAAGTTACCTTAATGCCAGCGTTATTATCAGTGCAGCTGAGCTGGTTGGCGCTGATGCAATCCACCCTGGCTACGGCTTTTTGGCAGAAAATGCCCTGTTTGCAGAAATGTGTGAGGCAAGCGGCTTTCACTTTATAGGACCTAAACCTGAAAGTATCTCTTTGATGGGAGATAAAATATCAGCGATCAAGGCACTCAAGCCATTTGGAATCGAACCGGTTCCTGGCTCATCTGACTTTGACTCTGATAAAAGTTTAGCGCAGTGTGCTGATGCAATTGGCTACCCTGTGCTTATTAAATCAGCATTTGCTGGTGGCGGCAGGGGCATGAGAATTGTAACAAGTGCCAAAGAACTACCCCAAGCTATGAAAGAAGCTGAGCTTGAAGCAGAACATGCTTGTCAGAACCGGACTGTATATGTTGAGAAGTATCTAGAAAGCCCTCGCCACATTGAGTTTCAAGTACTCAGTGACGCTTTTGGCAATGTCCTTATTCTTGGAGAGAGAGATTGCAGCATTCAGCGCCGATATCAAAAAATTATTGAGGAAGCCCCAGCCCTTAACCTTCCAGATGATCAGCTCAAAACTCTCCATGGAAAAATAACAAAAGCACTGCAATCACTATCTTATATCGGAGCTGGAACGTTAGAGTTTTTGTATCAAGATGGACATTTCTATTTCATTGAAATGAACACACGTCTTCAGGTGGAACATCCTGTTACTGAGGAAATTTTTGATGTTGATATAGTAAAAGAGCAAATCAATATTGCATCAGGACATACACTTAGCATTATTAACCCCAAACAAAATGGGCACGCTATTGAGTGCAGAATCGTTGCAGAAGATCCCGTTAAAGGCATCCCTAGCCCAGGGGTGATAACACAACTGCGTCTTCCTGGAGGGCCTGGGGTACGTATCGAATCTGACCTATACCAAGGACAAATGGTTTCACCTTATTATGACCCCATGATTTGTAAAATTGTTGTTCATGCAAAAACCAGAGATGACGCAATCAAGCGAATGCAATGCGCATTATCACATCTTTTAATTGAAGGAATAAGCACCAACCGTGAGGCCTTAATCGATATTATCCAACAATCGTGGTACAAAAACCTCAAATCAACGACTCACTCCCTCAATTTACACTTCAAGGCTGCCAAAGATGTTATCTCCTCGTAAAGAGCGCAATCAGCTTCTGAAAACTGAAGTTCAAAAACTTCTCAATCAAGGCAATGCGCAAACACAAAATATTATTTGCGACCTGCTCAATAAAAAGGGGTTAAACGTCAACCAGTCTACTATCTCCAGAGTTCTTCGTCAGATCGGGGCAGTTAAAACAAAAAATAATTCCAATGAAGTTGTCTATTGTTTACCAAAAGAATCGGTTCCCCCCTCTACCCAATCACCCTTAACGAACCTTATCCTCGACGTTCAAAAGAACGACCATTTGATTGTTGCACACACCAGCCCAGGAGCTGCTGCATTAATTGCAAGAATACTTGATCACAATCTTGAAAAAATTGAGGCAATCGGTGTACTTGCAGGGGACGATACGATCTTTATTGCACCAAAAGATTCTTCAAAAATCACAAAAACACACCTTGAGGTGTGCCGTATACTTCAGTCACTGTAAGTTGCTTTCATATCACACAGTTGCTAGTATCAGGTAAAAGGAGCTCAAATGAAAAACGATACAATTCACAATATATCATTCAGTGTAAGTCATATATCAGCTCTGATGATTGGTCTTTGTTGTGCAATTAATGCCTACGTTTATATTTCCATCAGCGCGCTACCTGTGAGTGTGATTGCATTAACCAGCATTCCCTGTGCACTATCAGGCTTTATACTAAATTATATTCTTTACATCACAGAACATAATAAGTTTGAGAACACCATTCGTGTTGCGATGTCCGAGCCCAAAAAGCTGTTTCGTATAGAGTATGTTATCTCTATGCTATCTGGTATTTTTATTGCCCTTTTCAGTTATGATAGCTGGCAGCAATTACTCACCTACCCCTCAATTAAAACGCTCATGATTCCCTCATACTTCCCACTTGTATCCTCAGTGGCATACGGCATCGGTACTTTTATTTTACTCGGTCGAAGTCTGATTGGAGAAAATGATGGCGGTATAAAAGACAGTGAGTGGTACAAAATTTTAGACAAAACATATAATCAGTTAAAATCTGACTTCACCTCACCTAACTCACTTGATGCTTTTAAAAAGGTGGTGGGTTTTTCAGTGATTGTAATTGCTCTATATACCTTAATCAGCAACACCTATCTTCCCGCAGCTTTGGGTATGCTATCCATGACAGGCCCGGTTGCCATACAGCTTTGTATTGCACTCGTTTCAAGCATTGCATTTGCAGAAATCATTTTTAATATCGAAGCAATTGGTGGATATTTAGGCATACAATACCAAAATAATTCAGCGGATGACAATTCTGTTACCACCCCAGAAAATGCTGAAGAGAAGGAAAAAAATCACAAACCGAATAAAGAACCTACTCCAGCGAAATATGCCCCAGAGCACTACCTGACCATTGGACTGATTCTTTTCAATGCGCTGGGTAATGGCCTGATTGGACTGGGCGGAGCTGGGACCAATATCATATATCTCGCCTGTGGGCTGCTTATGTCAGCCGTTGTGATGCGTAATAGCATGATCACGCCTGATGGGACATTTTCAATTTCTCGTCATATTAACGAGATTCGTAAGTCCAGTGGTTCGGACTTTATTATCCCAGCAACCTGGGCGACAATTATTGTCACCTGGATGATGCCGGCAATTAGATTCAGCGCAATTAATACAGGTATTACTGCTGGTATCGCCTCATTAAGCTATCTGATCGGAAACAAGTTGTTCTGTCCATACAGCACATTTGGCGAGGACAGTGCTCCATTACAGGCCTCTCAAATCGTAAGGGAAGAAAATCCATCCAGCAAAAATATCGAAAGGCCAGACATTAATGAGAGCGTCATTACAGCACAGCACCAAATATAAAGAAGAAAACGATGCTGATAATTGCAGCAACAATATCATCTGCAACGATGCCAACACCGCCTGATAGCTTTTCTGCTTTTGCTACCGGCCCTGGTTTTGTAATATCAAAAACACGAAATAATATAAATGCAAAAACACCCGCGCTGACATGAGCAGGCGATACGATCAGAAGAACCAACCACATACCCACCACCTCATCTGAGATCACCTGCTGTGGATCAATCAAATTCAAGTGATGTGACACTTTAGCTGCAGCAATTACAGTATAAGAGAGTACTAATAGCCACAAAATCAGATGCAGTGTAAAAGGTAAAAATGAGAAAAATAGATACAGGACAGCGCCCACAATAGAGCCGATCGTTCCTGGAGCAGGATATTTACCCAAGCCCATACAGGTTGACCATAAATATTCAACTGACTTTTCCATCGCTTCGCTCTCCCTCTCTCAGTGACTTTGACAATTTATCCAGCACAGCATTCACTAGTTTATAACCATCATCTGAACCAAACTCTTTGGCCAAGGTTGTAGCCTCATTGACAACAACTCGCCATGGCACATCAAGTTGAAATTTCAGCTCATAAGCTCCAATCAGCAATACCAATCGGTCAACAGTCACTACCTCACTCAAAGAAGTATTTTCTATAAGTGGTGAAAGTAAATCCTCAAGTAGCTCCTGGTTATCCCCAATACCTGTTACTAAATTTTTTGTGTAGCGTTTATCCTTATTCTCATCCATCGTGTCAAGAGATAACTTACCACCACTATGGACAGAATATAGATACTCTAGAGCACTTACCCTTGCTTGATAGCGTTTTGATCGATTACTCATGGGGCTCCCTCTCCATACTCAACTCATCCAGCACTGTGTGGAAAGCACTTACGCTCTGAAAAGATAGATAAACAGATGCAAACCTCACGTAGGCAATTGGATCTAATATTTTCAACTCTTGCATAACAAGCTTCCCCAAAAAGTCTGCTGTAATTTCCTTATCGGCACTACCCTGGACATTGTGAATAATCCGGGCCACTGACGCATCAACTTGTGATTGACTTACAGGTCGTTTTTCCAATGATTTTACAATTCCATTTCTCAGCTTATCTTCCGAGAACGGCTCAGAGAATCCTGCATTTTTAAGCACCGTTGGCAAACTAAAACTAGCGCGTTCATAGGTAGTAAAACGCTCACCACATTTAGGACATTCTCGCCGCCGTCTAACGTGGTTAGTATTAGAATCAAGTCGCGAATCCACAACACGCGTATCTTGAAAATCGCAAAACGGACATATCATTACATCTCACCCAGTGGAAATTTACTGGTTAAGGCCAACATCCTCTCTTTGCTTTTTATTATAACACCTGGATCTAATTTAGATGCAAAAATTTCATGCATTGCATCTGCAATTGTAATCGACGCCGCTTCATCCATACCTCTGGTGGTAATGGCGGCAGTTCCGATCCTTACTCCACTGGTGATTGATGGGGGCAAAGGATCTCCTGGGACCCCATTCTTATTCAGAGTAATATTTGCTTGCTCAAGCGCAATCTGTGCATCCTTACCATTGATATTGTATTCAGTTAGATCTACAAGAAACTGGTGGGTATCTGTGCCATTACTCACGATATTAGCCCCTTGCTCTATTAGCCGGTTAGCCATTGCCTGAGCATTTAAAATAACTTGCTGCTGGTATTTCACAAAATTGTCTTGCTTGGCTAAATAAAAGCACAATGCCTTGGCAGCAATGACATGCATAAGTGGCCCACCTTGCGAGCCTGGAAATATCGCACTATTAAGACGCTTTGGCATATCTGGATCACTGGATAAAATAATGCCAGAACGGGGCCCTCTTAGTGTTTTGTGGGTTGTAGAAGTAACCACATGTGCATGTGGGCATGGATTAGGATAAACCCCAGCAGCTATCAAGCCTGATACATGGGCCATATCAACAAGAAGGTATGCCCCGACTTCATCTGCAATGGCACGAAAAGCCTGCCAATCGATAACTCTAGAATATGCTGAAATTCCCGCGATAATCAGTCTGGGTTTAACAGCCAGCGCCCTTTCTCTTACATGCGCCATATCAAGTAAGCCCGTTGCAGGATCCACACCATATGAATGTGCCTCATACAGCTTACCTGAAAAATTCACTTTAGATCCGTGAGTTAAATGCCCACCTGCGGACAAATCCATCCCCAAAATGCGATCTCCTGCACTGAGCAGCGCAAGAAACACTGCAGCATTTGCAGTTGATCCTGAGTGTGGTTGCACATTTGCGTAGGTACAATTAAAAAGTTCTTTTGCTCGCTCGATGGCTAAATTTTCAACTTGGTCTACCGCTTCACAGCCACCATAATAGCGCTTTCCAGGGTATCCCTCTGCGTATTTATTGGTTAATACCGAGCCCTGCGCTTCTAGTATACCAATTGTCGCATAGTTCTCTGAGGCGATAAGTTCAATATGATCTTCCTGCCGCTTTTGCTCTGAATCAATCCATTGAGCAAGCGTTGGATCAATGGTTCGTATGTTTTTTATTAGGTCCATTTTTCCTCTTTCACTCTAAACATTCATCACGTATTGTCTCATAAACAGCGCGCGGTTCACAAGCACATTGCACTACTTTATCGAAACTTTGACCCTCAAGAAAATTGATCTTAAGCATTGTTGAAATTTTTTGAATAATCTCTTTTGCCTTCATACTTTCCTGCGGCAAAAACTCAAGACCCAGTTGTTTTGATCCTGCTTGAATAACGAATATTGGAGATTTGGGACGCTTCGTCCAACGTCGCATATCGAGATGCTGAAGTAATCGGTGTTGAGAATCGTTTAAATTCATTGTTAGATCATACCAAATATCCTCATCATTATCATTTATTTTTAACCCTAATTCGCATAGTATGGGAGCTGGAGGGATCATGTTTCGGCTTATTCTTTTTTGTATTGCAATTATCTGCCAGGCCAGTGCCAAAACAGATTGGAAAATTCTTGGGGTTGAAGAACCTATCAGGGACGCAATCGAGCACCAACTAATTCGCGAAGAAGCCTATATAACAATGCTGTCAGAAGAGCATCTCAAAGCACAGGTATCAGCAATCATACGTGCTATTTTGCAGCCACAAGGATATTACTCAAGTGACATCACCTGCCAAAAAGAACAAAAAAGAATTACCATAACCGTTAAAAAGAATCAGCCCATACTGATTCAACATATTGATTTTGAGCTACCCTCATCATTGGACACACCAAAAAATATCTCTGAGCTGAATCACGATTTCAAACCCTACATTGGACATACCTTTACGCTCGATCATTATGAATCAATCAAAAATAATTTTGCGGTGCATTTTTATGAACAAGGCTATCTCAGAGCCTCAATAAGCGACACTACCGCCCACGTGGATACCCAGTCTAAAAAAGCATCCATCCACTTACGTTTAAAACCTGGCCAACGGTATAAATTTGGCCGACTCATAGGAAAAGACTTACCATATAACGATCGACTATTGAGTCGTTTTGGCGATTTTCGAAGTGGCCAAGCATTCCAAACTATACAAGTTGATGAATTAAGAGACAACTTACTTAAATCAGGACTGTTTACTAAACTGACAGTAAAACCCAGTATCGACGAAAAGACCCGCACAATTGATGTGCACGTTATCGGAGAACCGGTGAAAGCAGATAGCTGGTCTTTAAGTTTTGGTTTAAATCGCCGGAGTGATCTTAACTTAACGGTTAAGAATTTTAACAACCGTGTCACCCCATGGGCCGATCAACTGGCAACCCAAATAAGCATTTCACTACAAAAGACACGTGAAGATCAAATCCCTTTTGGCTTCAAAAGTCAGTACACTTATCCTGGGCTAAATCCTCTCACTGACTATGCAGGTATAAACTTTAATATTGAGCATATGCTAAAAACTGCAAATCTTTTTAGTAACCGGAACTCCCTCGCTCTGCTTTACCACCGTAGACACCATTTTGACAGCATCGATCTATCACTCAACTTACAAAATGAGGTTATCTTTAATCAAGACAACACTGAAAAATCCAGTGTTATTCTCTACCCAAATATCACTACCCATCACACAAGGGGTAAAGAGCTATCTTTACCTTATGATCTGACAAGAATACGCTCTCATTTTTCACTCGGAACCATCAATTTTAATGAGAATGATATTTTTGCAAAAATCCAGCTGGGAGTGAGAGGCGCAATCAGCCTAGGCAATAAGCTCACCCTCTTTCAAGACAGCGGCACAGAAGTTCTTTGGAACCAGAAATATCAGGACACCCCAACAAATATGCGTATCTATGCTGGGGGCGCGTACTCTGTTCGCGGGTTTGGTCTTCAATCTCTAGGGCCTGCAAAATCTGCCTTGCAATTTAGTAATGAGGTCATCTACCATATCAATGAGACGTTTGGCGCGGGTGTCTTTTTGGACAGCGCATGGTTAAGAAACATTAACAACCAATACCAGTCCTACCATGCATGGGGGATCAGTGGAGATATATTCTTACCTATGGGAATTTTACAAGTCAGTATTGGGGCGCCCATCAGTGCCGAGCAGAAAAAGAGCTTGATTCAGATTCGACTTATCCCTGGCCTGGAGGTACTTGAAACATGATCAGGCGCGTCAGCTTCTACCTAATTTCCGTCACACTATCTCTCATTCCAGTTATTGTGATCTTCCTTATCGCAACGCCCCTTGGAACAAATGTGCTAGTTAAAAGCTTTGAACGAGCAACTGATACAAAAATAACTGGCGTGAGTGGAACGCTGGTATCTGGGAAGATTGATATCGAACAAATAACCAGCTCAAATAATAAAATAAAAGATATCTCAATCAAAATAGCCACTAAGAATCAATATCCATGGGTAAAAATGAGTCATCTTGATATTGGCTATATGAAGATCAATATATTCCCTCAATCATCCGGGTCTTTTTTACCGCCGATATTACCTGAAGAGACAAAAATCAATCGTGTCAAATTCAACTTACTGGGCGAACCAATTAATTTATCTGATTTGTTGATCACTAATAAAAATGATAACTTTTACGCGCATGCAACGTGGAATCAACTACCTTTTGATTTTAATTTTTCTCCAGTAGATAATGACCGGTTTGAAATCAAAGCCCAGCTTGCAAAGCAAAGCCTGAAACTGCTTGGCATTAACAAAAACCAAAACTTCCATTTGCAATCACCCCCAGCGGACCCTGGCCATCTAACCATGTACTATGATCAAAAAAATAATCAATGGACAGTGGACTGCGACTACCACTTTGATATCAGTGATCAGCTGAAAATTATTGCCCAAATGTCATCTAATTGGCAAAGTGATCATGGTGAACTTGATATATCCCGGCTCCAAATCCATTACAATGATCTTCAAACCCTTATCTCAGGAAAAATAATACAAAAAGTAGATTCCTCTCATTTTAACATTTCTGCTAATGCAGGGGACAATGATGTGAAGATTTTCGGTGGATGTGATGAGGTTTGCGATTATGAAATGCGCGTACAAATGGATAACTTATCACAACTGACCAACGATAATGCAGGCGATTTTTCATCAGTACTGCATGTTTATGGTCCACGAAAAAGTCCAAAAATTGATATGTCAATGAGCTCAAAATTCTTAAGGGGCAAGCGCTTTAGCGCCGATAACTTTAGTTATAGTACCAAGTCATATGATACTGAGATTACCCATAGAATAAGTGCAGATAGGATTGGCTATGAGAATCACCTTATCGACTTGCCGATCTCATTAAATGCAACTTTAAAAGACTCCCGACTGGTTGGAAAGTTATTAATAGATAATACACTACTGCCATTTAGCGGCAACATCTCAACCCAAGGTGGCATTCGGCTCAAAACGCGTAACGCTGGCCTCCCTATGAATTCAGAGAAAGACCTTAACTTAAGCTTTGATTATAGTAAGATGGCGCTAACGTTCCATCCCATTTGCTTTACAAGTGAATCCAACTCAATCTGCTTATCGGCAATTTATCGCCCTGAGGAAATGATTATTGATCTTGACCGCATGCGCTTAAATGGCTCCCTCAACATCCCTTTGCTTAACTCAACCTCATTTTTATATATTAAAGACTACGCGATAAATGGAAAACTTCATCTTTCAAGTGCAGATAAGCTCAAATTAAGCTCTCATATTGTTATTACAACAGGCGATGGATTTATTTCTAATATTTTACCAGACTCGTTCGTCCCGATTAATTACGGCTTTACATCAACACAACTGGTTTCCTCCGATGACGGCCAGTCACTTCGTGGCCAAATCAAGTCAGATCAGGGAAATATCGACATTAATATGGGAATGATTCCAGATCTCGGCGGCCTGAGCTTGAAAGTATCTCTTCCAAATTTCCAATTCAAGCACCACCTTCACTCACTTAACGGCTCCAGTTATGAGCAATGCACCATCACACACAAAGCAGCAAATTGTGACGGGGAGACATTGCTGAAAAACTCATCGCTACAATTTTTGAATTTATCCCCTACTCCTGAGATATCAGAAGATATTTTAATCAATAGTCCGATACATATAAAACACAGTGCTGGCTACGCGATTAATCTCAATCACACCGTTACCATCGATAAAACCAACTTTCTGGATGTTGCGGGCTTCTCCGGCCCAGTCACTGGTGATATCCGCATTATCAGCCCAAGTAACTCTCCCACACGAGCAACCGGCCAAATAAAATTACAGCCAGGCCAATTTTCTTTATTTGGCAAAACAATCAACCTTGCACAAGCGGAAATGGTTTATCACAATGATCCGATAAAATCACCCATATTTAATATCAGTGCGCATCGACGCATCCAGTCAACTGCAAACCACCTAACCAATATAAAAGTATCAATATTTGGTCGGCCCGATCATATGAATATTGAGATGAAGTCGCAACCAGAGACCTTAAGTCAGTTTGAAATTATCTCTGCATTGTTTGCAGGCAAACAAAAAGCAGATTGGCAGCCGAAACAAGACCGACTGATTTTATCAATATTAAAACGGGCAACAGGCAATGTAGAAATACTGAATCTTTTGAAAACCATTAACGAAATTGAACGCAGCCTTAATATCGATAGCTTAGCCATTACTCCTCAAATGAGCATTAGCCATGATCTTTCAGACACCATCCGATCTACAAAAATCACCCTGAGTAAAATATTATCAAGAGATATGTATCTGCGCTATCAATTCCAGCTAAATGAAAATAGAAATGGTAAGATAAGCTTTATCTATCAGCTGCCAAGGAATTTCCTGATCGAGATGTATTTAAATCGACAGGACAGTGGCATCAACTTGTTATATCAAAACTAATTTACGTGTGCTTCGATGGCCTGCAAAATAATCTCTTTTGCGATATCGGCATCTTCCCATGACTCAACTTTAACCCATTTCCCATCTTCAAGGTCTTTATAGCGCTCAAAAAAGTGGCGCATCTGAGCCAGGGCTGCATCAGGCATATCTGCAATGGTTTGTATATGTGCATGCATTGGATCTAATTTCTCAAGTGGTAAAGCAAGAATCTTTTGGTCAACACCTTTCTCATCTGCCATATTTAAAACGCCAATGGGACGACACGTTACCACAGCACCCGGAATGATTGGTTGACCCCAAACCAACACATCCAGCGGATCTCCATCATCACCGAGTGTTTGAGGAACAAACCCGTAATTAGCAGGATATTGCATGGCAGGAAGGATAACCCGGTCAACATGCAGCGCACCGGTATCTTTATCAAATTCGTACTTAACGGGTCCCCCCATTTGACTAATTTCGATGATCACGTTAATCTCATTGGGCGGATTTGGCCCAGCAGGTATCAGTTTTACATTCATATTTATCCCCCCTATTTAACGCCAGATTATAACATGATCAATACAGCAGAACAAACAAAATGGATGCGCCATGCAATGACAGCGGCACAGCACGCTTATCAGCACAATGAAGTACCCATTGGTGCAGTCATAGTCATTAATAATAAGCTAATCGCCACTAGTTACAACCAGACTATTCAGCAGTGCGACCCCTGCTCCCATGCGGAAATTCTATGTCTTCAAGCTGCTGCGAAAAAGATAAAAAATCACCGTCTTACTGACGCACAGATGTATGTTACATTGGAGCCGTGTATTATGTGCCTCGGCGCAATTATCAATGCACGTGTAAAAACAGTCATATACGCAGCAAAGGATGCACGAGTAGGCGCAATAAGCACACACCAACTCCATCAACTTAAAGGCCTTAATCATATGCCCGAGATTTATCACGGCCCAATGGCCGATGAGTCTGCTAAGTTATTAAAGCAATTTTTTATTTCTCGTCGCTAGTTGACTCAATTGCAAGCTTTAAAAATCGTCGCTTGCCGACCTGAATAACCATCTCATCACGATAATCTGGCATATTATCTTGAGCAATCTTTTCCCCATCAATCTTAATTGCACCTTGTTTCAATAACCGCACTGCTTGTGATGTACTCTCAACAATTGCCAACTCTTTTAACAGGGGGGCAATTGCCATGGCTCTTTGCGCTTTTGTTAGCGTATAAAGTGGAATATCATCGGGAACCTGTCGCTGACTAAACTGGCTTAAAAAGCCATCCCTCGCAGAATCCGCTGCATTATTATCATGAAATATTTCAACTAAGTGGTGGGCGAGTTCAAGTTTAATATCCCTCGGATTTTCAGTTTCAAGACGCATATTAATCTGTTCCAAATCCTCATTTGAAATACTGGTTAGCAGCTCATAGTAACGCATGATAAGGTGATCTGGAATGGACATAATCCTGCCAAACATATCCGCAGGTGCCAATGTAATCCCAATTGTGTTCTCATAGGACTTTGACATTTTCTTAACACCATCTGTTCCTTCAAGCAGTGGCATCATCATCACAACTTGCTGGGCTTGGCTATGATGTTTTTGAATTTCTCGCCCCATCAGCAAATTAAACTTTTGATCAGTCCCGCCCAGCTCAACATCTGCCTCTAGGTGCTTAGAATCATAACCTTGTAACATCGGGTAAACAAATTCATGAATACTAATCGGCTGGTTATTAGAAAAGCGCTGCGTAAAATCCTCACGCTCTAACATACGGGCAACCGTATGAGAGGACATTAATTGAATAATATCTCTAGCGCTCAGCTTATCAAGCCAATCGCTATTGTATTTGACAATTGTTTTTTCCGGGTCAAGTATTTTAAATACCTGCTCTTGATATGTCTTGGCATGCTCCAGCACTTGCTGGCGTGTCAGCTGAGGACGAGTCACATCGCGCCCACTGGGATCACCAATCATTGCCGTAAAATCACCTATAAGAAACACAATTTGGTGTCCCAATAGCTGAAATTGCTTTAATTTATTGAGTAAAACTGTATGCCCAAGGTGTAAATTGGTTGACGTAGGATCAAACCCAGCCTTAATAATAAGCGGCTGCTCCTTTGCTAGTTTCTGCTCAAGCCACTGACTTGAGATACACTCACTGACTCCCCGCAGTAGCCAATTGAGCTGCTTGGGTAGACTCATTTGCATCACTTTCTCCTAACCAGTTGAGTAATTCTTCTACGAGTGCTCTGTATACCGGCACCAGTAGTATAATATCTGCTAACTTCATCATTTCTAATGAACTCTCTCCCGCATGATCTTGATTTTCTGATCGCCAGTCAGTGCTGTAACTCACTGAAGAGACCTGCATTTTATCAGTCACTACCAGTTTGAGAATTTCGCTGTATTTCACACCCAATTTCTTTACGACCATTCCCTGATCAAGTGCATAATCAACACGCGAATCAGGAAGTTCACAACCTGAGAACATAGCGCGGTGCGTCTGCTGCATCGCACTTTGCATCCATACTTGATTGGCAAAATCAAAACATGATGGTAATTCTCCAGCAAAGGCGGCGGTAAGCTTTTTGGTTGCCGAAGGCAAGTTAGGCAATATAACCGGGAGATGACCTAATGTCTTTCTAAGATAAGAGACGCATTCATCTGCCTGCTTATCTGATCCAGCGGCCACCAAAATGAATTTCTTCTTCAGATCAATCCAAATCGGAATATCTGTGTGCTCTATAAATGCTTTGGGCAGCATTTGCGCTTCGATATCCTCTTTAACTTCTCGCTTGCGGCGGCTAGTAATCACTTCTCCTGTTTGCGCTAACTCATCAAGCTTTTCACTGATTGCTCGCTTAACCGTTGAGGATGGCAGATTACGCGTTTGAAATGATAGGGTTAAGGTAATCACTGAGTCATAGTTCAAAAACAAAGGGCCCTCTGCGTCCACAGGGCTAATCCAACCGCAACCAACACGCTCACCGGCAGATAGCTCAGTAATACGCATGCGTTCAAAAAAACCAATCCACGTTGCCTCATCAAACTTGATATCCTGCTCAATCAAATAGGTATAGAATTTTTTTAACCACATATAATCTCCTAATTTCTCTCAAGTAAAATCGTCTGATGACACAGCGCCACCAAACCTTCAGAATCATAAATCTTTCCTTTTACAACACCAAACCCTTTATCGTATGCCATGGTCTGTGCTTGTAAAAGCAAATGATCATCGACTGGCGCACGCAGTGCCTCCATACTCAAATCCGCATTGATAAATCTTCCCTCCTCAACACTGATCAGCGATGAGAGTGCATTACCAAAGTCACTCACCATCGCTACGCAGCCCAATGGAGACAATTTTTCTTGATCAATTAAATAATCAAAATTGGGCCTAATCCACATAGCGCCCTCGCCATGATGCCTCAGTGGCGCG
>MDSV01079785.1_pt1 | contig 20580 bp, 17 predicted proteins | sample 810851 | NCBI WGS metagenome assembly MDSV01 (sample SAMN05326640, study PRJNA326480) | marine metagenome | isolation source: seawater | place: Atlantic Ocean: North East | collected 2012 | reverse complement strand
GAACAAAGTCCGGCCTGCATTATGATCACCGGCGCCAACGAGCGGATTGACTATGCCAACTCGGCCTTCGAAAAAGTCATGGGCTATGGACGCGCGGAAATCATCGGTTACCCCATACGGGCGCTTTACACGGAGTCCGATAAAGAAGTGTGGAACCGGGCCCGGCAACAGGGCCGCTGGCAGGGTGAAATCAACGCCACCCGTAAAAACGGCAAGCAAATGGTGCAGTGGCTGATTGTGAAAGCGCAGTATCACAACGATGGCCGGCTCAAATATTTTATCTGTGCCTTCACCGACATCACTCAGGCTAAACTGCAGCAGCAGCGACTGGAATATCTGGCCCACTACGACCCCCTCACCAATTTACCCAATCGCGAGCTGCTGAAAGCACGCTTCGATCAGGCCACCACCAGCCCCCAAGCCCAGAGTGGACGGCTGGTGGTGGCATTCGTGGACCTGGACAATTTCAAACAGATCAACGATGAATGCGGCCACGATACCGGCGACAAGGTGCTGGTGGAAATGGCAGACCGTCTGCTATCCAACATCCGCGAGGGGGAAACCGCTGCCCGTTTGGGCGGCGACGAATTCATTTTGCTGTTAAGCAATATCAAGAATGAGGAACATTGTGAACTGGTGCTGAAGGCGGTCCAGCTCACATTGGCGCAACCCTGCACCATCGAAGGCCGCAGCTTTTCCATTCGCAGCACCATTGGCGCCAGTTTCTGCCCCCTGGATCATGGGGACCTGGACACCATGATTCGCCAGGCCGATCAAACCATGTACCGCGCCAAGCTGGCGGGACGGAATCGGATTGGCATTTATAATCCGGACCACGATGTACAGTTCACCATTCAGCATGAATCACTCCGGCGCCTGAAACAGGCCATGTTACAGAACGAGCTGGAGCTTTATTACCAGCCGCAGGTCAACATGGTCAGCGGCCAGGTGGTGGGGGCCGAAGCCCTGATCCGTTGGCGCCACCCCGAACGGGGCATACTGCCCCCCGGCGAATTCCTTGAGGCCGCCTACGGTACGGAAATGGAATTACTCTTGGGAAAATGGGTGATGGATGCCGCGCTTCAGCAGCTGGCCCTGTTACAAAAGGCCGGCCTTGAAATTACGATAAGCATTAATATCTCGCCACGGCATTTGCAATCACCACACTTCCTGTCGGAACTCAATGAATTGCTGCGCAAGCATAGAAAGGCGGATGCCTCGTTCCTGCAACTGGAGGTACTGGAGAGCACTTCCCTCTCCAATGCCAATCACGTGAACCAGGTATTGAACCTTTGCCAAAAGCAATACGGTATTACCGCGGCACTGGATGATTTTGGAACCGGTTACTCTTCGCTGACCCATCTCAAAGATTTACCCATAAAGAAAATAAAAATTGATCGTTCTTTTGTGCGGGATATGATTAGCGACTCCAACGATCATGCCATCGTTCAGGCCATTATCAATCTCTCTGACACCTTCTCTGTGGACGTCATTGCCGAGGGTGTGGAAACCGTGGAACAGGGCAGCCTGCTGATCGGCATGGGCTGTTCCATTGCCCAGGGTTATTGTATCAGCAAGCCCATGCCCGCTGCGGAACTTATAGACTGGGTCAACGGTTACCGGCCCATAGCGGAATGGATGCCGCCTGCTCCAGTCCACCGCAATGTTTACTGACCGATACCAGACTCCACCGCCCAGGCCTTTATCAGCTCACCGTCGGGGGCCAGCAAATAGCCTTTACTGACCGCATCGTTCACCGACTCGTGTACCGCGGATACATAACTCTGTGGATCCGGATATAACTGGGCCAGAGTCTGCTGATCAAACAACCGGGTGGTGCCATAGGTCTGACACAGGATTTCGCTCTCGCCCTGCCCTTCACCGGACAAGGTGGCAATGGGCACATCCACATAAGGGGTACGGATGCCGCCCAGCACATTGCCGAATTGATCCCTCGCCAATCCGCCAGCCACCGGGTCCTGCATAAAACGCTCCGCCGGTCGCGGGGGTACTCCGGTACGAATCCAGTTGTTCAATAAAGTGTTGGGGGCCGGAATTCACGGGATTAGGGCATTTTACCACGATGGGCACGGCATAGCGTGTCTCCACCACCGCCGCCACGGCTGGATTGTCCCCTTTATCGGTGAGGCCAACGTTACCCACGTAGCGGTCGGCGTGGGCGGTGCCGGCCACCTCCCAGGTGCGAATCATGTCGCTATCGGGCTGGCTGTCCGCATCGGCGCCCAGCACGGCCAGGTCGCTCTCGGTCTGGAAGATCAATACCGGCACGTCGATATCATCCCTTACGTAAACCGTTTCCCGCTCGCTGAAATCCCGCTCGCGCTGTTCCGGCTGCAGCGTCATTGAACCGTGCACCCGGCTGTGAACATAATAGCCATCGAATACTTTCTCTTGCAGCGCCAGGGCGTTGATGTAAGTCAGCAGATGATCCGCTGACTGGGATTCGCCGGAGGCAATGGCCCGCTCCAACTGGAGTTCACCCAGCGGGTTAAAATGGCCCGGCTGAGTCACCGCTTTGGCCGCCTGATTAAAAATGTCGTAGGCGTATTTGTCTCCGGGATGAAACAGCGTACCGTAACGCTTGGGGTTCAATTTTTTCAGGCGCAGCGAAATCGAGATGACATTGACGCCGCCTCCTTCTATTCCACCCTTTTGCGCTGACACCCCAACCCAGGCATAACCGCTGCGCATCAACTCGGTATGAGCCATTATCCATTCAGATGAAGCTTCGGTACCCCCACTGACGTTGAGCCACTCAATGATGACAGTACCATTAAACTTCGCCGGATCTGTGGGCCGATACACAACGATCCGGGTGCGGAAATCGGCTTCGTCCTCCACCGTCACGTCCCACTTGCCATCACTGCTGCGGGGCTCTGGAGTGGTATAACTTTTGGCAGTGCCCTGGATGAAATACTCTGCCTTTTCGTAGCCAAAGGGGGCGAGTTTAATCAGGGTGGAACCCACCAGCCAGGGAATACCGGGCACATAACCTTCATCAGGCACTTCCACGTCCTGCCAGCAGCCGGTGGCAAACAGCAGGGTCAGGAGTGTCGCTGTCGGCAACAGAAGTCTTCTTATATCAGTCTTGAAAAGATGGGTTATTATTCCTGTCATAAAACTTTCCCGATTATATTTCTTATCCCACAATCATGATCACCGGCCTGCTGGAGATTGACATGATTATCAGCCAGCTGGCCTAGACGATCGGCTAGGTACAGACTAATACAAAGACAGAATGGCTGGCAATCAAAACCGCTGTGACCATTCACTCCCGGTGGCCGGAGTACCTGTTTACTCCCAAATCTGGCCGCGACACCCGGGAACCCGATGAGTCCGCACCCGGCATTCTGTTGACTTGCCCGACCGTTGAAACTATGTGAGCATAAGGCCACCGTATGGCCCATATCCCCGCACCGATTTACTCCAACACCCAGATAAATTTAGTGAAATGAGTGGAAAACCCGCCAACAAACCCACCCAACCCCAAGCGGCGCAAGCCGGGCCGCCAGCGTCAGGCGCCTGCCGGGTAGCAAGCAGTTAAAGGGAAAGCCATGACCGACTATCGAGACGAAGCAGTGGCGCCGGCCACCAATATAGAGGAGTTCCGTAAAGTGGTGGAAAGCCGCCGTTCGGTGCGCCGGTTCACCGATGAGCCGGTGCCGGACGCAGTGGTGGAGGACTGCCTGGATCTGGCCATGCTGGCGCCCAATTCCTCCAACCTGCAGCCCTGGGAATTCTATGTGGTGCGGGAGCCAGAAGTGCGCCAGCGGCTGGCGGAGGCCTGCCTGGGCCAGAACGCGGCCCGTACCGCCCAGGTGCTGATTCCCATCATTGCCCGCCCGGATACCTGGAAGCAGAACAGCCTGCGCAATCTGGACTATTGGCCGGAGGAGACCATGCCCCAGATCGTGCGCAACTACTATTCGAAAGTGGCCCTGCTGCACTATAACCCGGGCCCACTGGGCAGTTTCGGCCTGGCCAAAAAGGCCCTGGGGTTGCTGGCGGGTCTGGCGCGGCCGGTACCCCGGGGGCCCTACGGAGTCAGCGAAATGAAAATCTGGGCCGTGAAATCCACCGCCCTGGCGGCCGAAAACATGATGCTGGCATTTCGCGCCCATGGCTATGATACCTGCCCCATGGAAGGCTTTGACGAGCACCGGGTGCGCAGGATCCTGCAGCTGCCCCGCCACGCCATGGTCACCATGATTCTGGCGGTGGGCAAGCGGGCGGAGGACGGTGTCTATCACCGCCGCTATCGGTTCCCCCGGGAACAGTTTATCCACCGCGTTTAACCCCCTACCTCCCCGGCCCGCAACGCCCTTACCTCCCGCTCGACCAACGTCTAAGTCGACCAACGTCTAATACCCAACCAGCGGCCGCTGGTTTAAAACGAGAAGGTACAACGACAAAAAGACAGTTCTCGGAGGGTTCCTTATATGGCGTTTAAAAGCAAAGAAGACGCAACCGCCTACTGGGCTGCCAACATCAAGCTGATGATGTGGCTGCTGGTGGTGTGGTTTGTGGTCTCATTCGGTTGTGGTGTGATCCTGGTGGATGTCCTTAATCAGATTCAAATCGGCGGTTACAAACTGGGTTTCTGGTTTGCGCAACAGGGCTCCATCTATACCTTCGTCGTATTGATTTTTATCTACGCGAAGAAGATGGGTGATCTGGACCGTAAATTCGGCGTCGAAGAGAAGTGAGGTAGCACACCATGGATTTGCAGACTTTAACCTACATCGTGGTGGGCATCACCTTTGCGCTCTATATCGGTATCGCCATCTGGGCCCGGGCCGGTTCCACCAAAGAGTTTTACGTGGCCGGTGGCGGCGTCAACCCGGTGGCCAACGGTATGGCTACCGCCGCGGACTGGATGTCCGCCGCCTCGTTCATCTCCATGGCGGGGATGATTGCCTTCCTGGGTTACGGTGGCTCGGTGTTCCTGATGGGCTGGACCGGTGGCTTTGTCTTACTGGCCATGCTGCTGGCGCCGTACCTGCGTAAATTCGGCAAGTTCACGGTGCCGGAATTTATCGGTGACCGCTACTACTCCAAGGCCGCCCGCATCGTGGCGGTAATCTGTCTGATCATTGCCTCGGTCACCTATGTTATCGGCCAGATGAAAGGCATTGGGGTGGCGTTTTCCCGCTTTCTGGAAGTGGACTACGGCACCGGTCTGCTGGTGGGGATGGGCATCGTATTCGTGTACGCGGTCATGGGGGGCATGAAGGGCATCACTTACACTCAGATTGCCCAGTACTGCGTGTTGATCTTTGCCTACACCATCCCGGCTATTTTTATCTCTCTGAATCTCACCGGCAACCCCATCCCCCAACTGGGTCTGGGTTCCACCCTGAGCGGCACGGACACTTTCCTGCTGGACCGGCTGGATCAGGTGGTGACGGAACTGGGATTCCATGAATACACCACCCAGGCCAGGCTGAGTCAGCTCAACATGTTTGTGTACACCATGTCGCTGATGATCGGTACCGCCGGCCTGCCCCATGTGATCATCCGCTTTTTCACCGTACCCAAGGTGGCCGATGCCCGCACCTCCGCCGGCTGGGCCCTGGTATTTATCGCCATCCTTTACACCACTGCTCCGGCCGTGGCGGCCATGGCGCGCCTCAACTTTATGAATACCATCGAACCGGCTCCCGGACAGTACCTGAGCTATGACGAGCGACCCCAGTGGTTTAAGAACTGGGAGACCACCGGTCTGTTGGAATTTCAGGATAAGAATGCCGACGGCAGGATTCAATACAGTGCCGACAAAGCGGTGAATGAAATGGTGACCGTGGATCGCGATATCATGGTGCTGGCCAACCCGGAAATCGCCCGCCTGCCCAACTGGGTGATCGCCCTGGTGGCGGCCGGGGGACTGGCGGCGGCCCTATCCACGGCGGCCGGACTGTTACTGGCCATCGCCTCGGCCATTTCCCACGATCTCTGCAAAGGGGTCTTTATGCCGGACATTTCGGAAAAGTCGGAGCTAATGGCCAGCCGCATCGCCATGGCCGGCGCCATCGCCGTGGCGGGATATCTGGGCTTCAACCCACCGGACTTTGCCGCGGGGACGGTGGCACTGGCCTTCGGCCTGGCAGCCTCTTCCATATTCCCGGTGTTGATGATGGGTATCTTCAACAAACGGATCAATAAGGAAGGGGCTATCGCCGGTATGATCGCGGGTATCACCGTGACCCTGCTCTACGTATTCCAGCACAAGGGGATCATGTTTGTGGAAAGCACCGCGTTCCTGGGTGACCTTTCCCCCCACTGGTTCCTGGGCATTGAGCCCAATGCCTTCGGCGCCGTGGGTGCGGTGGTGAACTTCGTGGTGGCCTTCGCGGTTTCCCGGGTGACCCAAGCGCCGCCCCAGGACGTGCAGGACATGGTGGAAAGTATCCGCATGCCGGCCGGCGCCGGCGAAGCCCAGGCTCACTGAGTGCACGTCCGCTGACGGCCAGTCACGGCAAAACCGGGCCCGGTCACCCGCCGGGCCCTACCCCAGCCTCCAACACCAAAAGTGACGGAGGCTTTTTTATCTCTGCTACAATGGCCGGCAGCCCCGCGCCACCAGCCTTATCATCGGGAAACCAACCACACCATGCTAAAGAACAAACACATTATCATTGCCATGATCGTGGCCCCCATTCTGGCGGTGATCGCATATCTTGCCACCGACGCGCTGGTGGGGGAAAAACCCCAGGCCGCGGCCGCCGGCGAATCCTACTCTCTGGTGACCCTGCCCAATTGCCGCTACCCCAGCGGCCATTGCACCCTGAAGAACGCGGAGTTCAAGCTGGATATCCGGTTGCAGCCCGCGGCTCAATCGGGGCCCTGGCGGCTGCTGGTGGATTCGCCCCATGCCTTGCAGGGTATCAAGGTGGCACTGGGGCCGGCGACCGCGGAAGCAACCCCGCAACCCCTGCAGGCCGTGGCGGACAATCCACGACAGTGGGCCCTGACACTGCCCCGGCCTCCGGAACAGGATGACCTCCTGAGACTGGTGGCCAGCGCCGGCGATGCGCTTTATTACGGCGAGACCACTTTGGCCTTTATGGACTACGAAACCAGTTTCGGCGAGGATTTCCGCTCTCAATAAGAGCAGCGCTGTCGAATTTTTTTGCGATCGCGCCCACTACCACAGTCGCTCCGCGCTCTAACACGTTGTCATCACGCAAGGTTTTCTCCCTGGCCCGCTATCTGCAATGCAGTTGGGGAGAAACCCGGCGGCAGGCAACGCCTGCGCTAACGAAGTTTGGTTTGGAGCTGAAGGGGTACCGGGCTGTGACGCCACAGTTTAAATTGTTTTTATTGGGGGCCGCCGCGGTGTTGGCGCTGCTGAATACAGTGGATTGGCGACGCCAACCCCAGCCACAGGTGGACGCCGTGGCCTGGGAAATGACGGCGCCGGATGGTCGTTAGCTTTTCATCCGGTAGCCGGTTTTGAAAATCCACCACACGGTGCCCAGACACAACACCAGGAACAGCAAGGTCATACCCAAACTGACCGCCACGTTGACGTCGGCCACACCGTAAAAACTCCAGCGAAAGCCGCTGATCAGATACACCACTGGATTGAACAGGGTGACCGTCTGCCAGAACGGGGGCAGCATATCGATGGAGTAAAAACTGCCGCCGAGAAACGCCAGCGGCGTCACCACCATTAATGGAATCAACTGCAGCTTTTCAAAACTGTCGGCCCAGATGCCGATGATAAAACCGAACAGGCTGAAGGTCACCGAGGTGAGCGCCAGAAACCCCAGCATCCACACCGGATGCAGGATGTGATAGTCCACAAACCAGCGGGCAGTAATCAGAATCAGTACCCCCACGATCAGGGATTTGGTGGCTGCCGCGCCCACATAACCCAGTACAATCTCCACGAAGGACACCGGCGCGGATAACACTTCATAAATGGTGCCGGAAAACCTGGGAAAATAAATACCAAAGGATGCATTGGAAATACTTTGGGTCAGCAGGGTAAACATCACCAGGCCGGGAATAATAAAAGCGCCGTAATCAATGCCGTTGATGGCCACCATCCGGGAGCCAATGGCAGATCCGAAAACAATAAAATACAGCGAGGTGGACAGCACCGGCGAGCCGATACTCTGCAACAGCGTGCGCCAGGTGCGAGCCATTTCAAATTTATAGATGGCGCGAATTGCGTAGATGTTCATCGGGCTCGATTATCCGTTTCATGGACCAGGTTCACAAAAATTTCTTCCAGCGAGCTTTCCCGGGAATGCAGATCGCTGAAGTCGATCCCCTGCTGGTTCAACTTGCGCAGCAGTTCGCCGATACCGGTGCGGCCCCGGCTGGCGTCGAAGGTGAAAGTAAGGGTGTCACCGCCATCGGACAGTTCCAGGGGGTAACCGGTCAGCGCCTCGGGAATAGACTCCAGAGGATTCTGCAGATAAAGGGTCAGACGTTTCTTGCCCAGGGTCTGCATCAATGCCTTTTTCTCTTCCACCACCACAATCTCGCCCTTGTTGATGACGCCAATACGATCGGCCATTTCCTCGGCCTCCTCGATATAGTGCGTAGTGAGAATAATGGTCACCCCCCGGCTGCGCAGCTCCCGCACCATATTCCACATATCCCGGCGCAGCTCCACATCCACCCCGGCGGTGGGTTCATCCAGAAACAGAATATCCGGCTCATGGGCCAGGGCCTTGGCGATCAATACCCGCCGCTTCATGCCGCCGGATAACTCCATTATGCGCTGATTGCGCTTGTCCCACAGGGAGAGATCCCGCAGCACCTTCTCAATGTGGGCATCATTGCGGGGCTTGCCAAACAAACCGCGGCTGAAGGCTACGGTGTTCCACACACTTTCAAAGGCGTCGGTGGACAATTCCTGGGGCACCAGCCCGATGATGGAACGGGCGGCACGAAACTCCCTCACTACATCGTGGCCCGCCGCCAGCACCTCACCACTGCTGGGATTGACAATACCGCAAATGATGCTGATGAGCGTGGTCTTACCGGCGCCGTTGGGGCCCAGCAGCGCAAAAATCTCGCCCCGTTGAATTTCCAGGTGAATATTGTTCAGAGCCTGGAACCCCCCTTCATACACTTTCGACAAATTGCGGATGGCAATAACCGGATGCACGGGATCTCCCTGTTGTTAGCGTGGCAGCTGCCGCCGGGAAGTCCACAGCCTAACAGAGCCACCGCCAAACCAACAGGTGCATAACTGCCAGTTACAGCTGTGGTAATCTATTGCTCAGGCTCAGCTAGAGATTGCAACGGGGGAGTCATGGGCAACACCAACTGGAAGCGGGAAGACGTGCGCTTTTCCAGCGCCGAAAGCTTTTGTGCCGGCTGGCTGTATCAACCACAGCATGGCAAGGCCCCGGGGCCGGCGCTGATCATGGGACATGGCCTGGGGGCGGTGAAGGAAATGGGTCTGGCGCCCTACGCCGAGGCGTTCGCCGCCGCCGGATATGTGGTACTGGTATTCGATTATCGCCACTTTGGCGAAAGCGGTGGCGAGCCCCGGCAACTGCTGGACATCCAACACCAACTGACCGACTGGCGGGCCGCCCTGGCTTACGTCCGGTCGCTGGCGCCGGTGAACCCGGATCAGGTGGCCATTTTTGGCAGCTCTTTCGGTGGCGGCCATGTGATGACCATTGCCGCCGAAGACCGGCAGGTTGCCGCGGCCATTGCCCAGTGCCCCTTCACCAGTGGTATCGCCTCGGCCCGGACCCTGGGTCTGGCCGGCCTGCTCAAAGTGACCGCTCTGTCCCTGGCGGACCAGGCCGGCAGCTGGCTGGGCCGGGAGCCGCGGCTGATTCCCCTGGCCGGGCCGCCCCGGTCCGCCGCGCTGATGAACGCCGCCGATGCCCAGTCAGGCTATCAGGCCCTGCTGCCCCGAGATAACCCACCGCCGGATCAGGTAGCGGCCCGGGTGGGTCTGGCCATCAGCCGCTATCTTCCCGGTCGCCGGGCCAGACACGTGCAGTGTCCGATTCTGTTTTTGATCTGTGAACCGGACTCCGTGGCACCGGCCGGCCCCACTCTGCGCTACGCCCGCCAGGCACCCAACGGGCAGATCATTCAGTACCCCATTGGTCACTTCGATATTTATCACGGCGAGAACCGGGACCGGGCCATCAGCGACAGCCTGACGTTTTTGCAGGTTCATCTACCGGTCACCAAAGTGCAACGGGAACAGCCAACCAAAGTCTAATCCCGCTTGCGCCCAGAATCCGCTAGCATGGGGAAAACAACCGAGGTTGAACAGGCCATGGTGAACGACCCCAACCATCCGGAAATCCAGGCGGTGGCGGATTTTTTACGCCAGTGCCTGCCCTTTAACGAGATTCCCGAGGCAGCACTGCAACAAACCGCCCGCCAGATCCAGATCCGGTATGTGCGCAGCGGTCAGCGCTTCAATGCCCGGGACCGTGAATATGCCCTGCGGATTCTGCGCAGCGGCGCGGTGGAGATCCGCAGCAGTCAGGGGCAGTTGCTGGATAAGCTGGGGGAGGGGGAAAGTTTCAATATTCACGGTCTGGACCTGGGGGAACAAGGGGTTTACGCCCAGGCTATTGAGGACAGCCTTATTTATCATCTGCCCCGGGCCCAATATGAACAGTTGCGGGCGGATTTGAGAGATTTCGACCGCCACTTTCACAGCCAGCGCAGCCGGCGTCTGCGGCGGGCCGCCCGCTACCAGCCCAACACCAATATGATGATGCTGCCCATTGAGGGCCTGATCAGCCGCAACCCGCTGGCTCTGAGTCCGGAAGTCAATGTCCAGCAGGCGGCCGGGGCCATGTCGGACCGGCGGGTCTCTTCGGTACTCATTACCGAGGCCGGCAAACTGCTGGGCATTGTCACCGACCGGGATCTGCGCAGCCGGGCCATGGCCCGGGGCCTGGCCCTGACCACCCCGGTGGCGGAGATCATGACCGCAGATCCCCGCACCATCGATATCAACGCCTCCCTGTTCGATGCCATTCTGCTGATGACCCAGCAGGGCATTCATCATCTGCCGGTGCTGGACGGCGGCCAGGTGGCGGGCATCATCACCTCCTCTGATCTGATGCTGGCGCGACGGGATGACCCGGTTTATCTGGTGCAACACCTGTCCCGGCAGCAGAACAACACGGGTATGCGCGCCATTATCGACACCCTGCCCAGCCTGCAGGTGGAAGTGATCAAAGGCGGGATGCGCGCCCATCAGATCAGCCGGGTGCTCACCGCCATCAGCGATACCGTGGCCTGCCGCCTGATTGAGCTGGCCCAGGCGGAACTGGGGCCGGCACCGGTGCCGTTCTGCTGGTTGGGATTTGGTTCCCAGGCCCGGGGTGAGCAACTGATTGGCGCGGATCAGGACAACGGCCTGCTGATCGACGATCGCGCCACGGAACAGGACCTGGAATGGTTCGCGGAACTGGCCCAACGGGTGTGCGCCGGGCTGGATGCCTGCGGCTATCCCTTCTGCAACGGCAAGGTGATGGCCACCACCGACGAATGGCGCCAGCGGCTGCAGGGCTGGCGCCGGACCGTGGACAGCTGGACCCGCACCCCCACCCCGGACGCGGTGATGCGAGTGTCGATTTTTTTTGATTTACGTGCGGTGTATGGCGACGCCGGGCTGTGTGCGAAGCTGCAACAGCACATGCTGCAACGGGCCGGGCAGAACACGATTTTTCTGGCGGCCCTGGCGGCCAACGTATTGGAACAAACCCCGCCCCTGGGGATCTTCCGCCGCTTTGTGGTGGAGCGCAATGGCGAGCACCGGGATGAATTCGATATCAAGAAGCGGGGGGTAATGCCGATTGTGGATCTGGTGCGGATTCATGCCCTGGCCCGTGGCGTGGCGGCGGTGAACACCCGTCAGCGGCTGCAGGCGTTGATGCAGAAGAAGGCCCTCACCATTGCCGACGGCCGTAATCTGCAGGATGCCTTTGACACCATTCAGCAGCTGCGGGTGGAAAACCAGAGCCAGCAGATTGCCGCTGCCCAGGGTGCCAGCAATTATCTCAATCCCAAGGATCTGCCGGAGCTGGAACGCAAACATCTGAAGGATGCTTTCACCGTGGTGCACGACGCTCAGGAATCGCTACGCAATCACTATCGGCAGGGCCTGGGATGAGTTCGGCGTTGACCCTGCCGCTGCAGCGGGCCTGGTGGCGGCGCAAGGCCCGCCACCCGCTGCTGGCGCAACGGCTGGCGGAGCCGCTGCCGCACTTGGGTTTCAGTCAGACCCGCTATGTGGTTATTGATCTGGAGACCACCGCTCTGGAACCGGACGCCGGCGAGATTGCCAGTATCGGCTGGGGGGGGATCGAGCAGGCCGCCGTGCAATTATCCCAGGCCCGGCACTTTCATGTGGCGGTGCAAAACGAGGTGGGCCGGAGCGCGGTGTTCCATCAGCTCACGGATTCCGACCTGGAACAGGGAGTGGCTCTAAGCCGGGCCCTGGAAGCGCTACTGGAGGCCATCGAACACAGTGTGCTGGTATTTCACAATGCACAACTTGATATGGGGTTTCTCAACCAGGCGATGAAAACCCTGTGGGGCGCCCCCCTGCTGATGCCGGTGCGGGACACCATGGCGGTGGAACGCAAACGTTTGCTGCAACGCTCCGGTGCCATTCGCGCCGGGGATCTGCGCCTGTTTCAATGCCGGCGCCGCTATGGCCTGCCGGACGTCACCCTGCACGATGCCCTGGGTGACGCCCTGGCCACAGCGGAACTGTGGCTGGCCATGAATACCCCCTGACCCAGCGCCTGCTGGCGCTATCCCGACAGTCTCAGGCCGCGACTTTTTTCTTTGCCGGTTTGGACTGGGGCTGACGGGCCGGATAGAAGCGGTAGTCCCCGGCTTTCACCCGCAGGGTTTCCAGCCAGAACTTCCAGGTGGACTTGGGCCATACGGTAAAGTTGCGGCCATGCTCATCCTGATACCAGCTCTGGCACCCGGTGCCCCATACGGAACTTTTGATGCGTCGCTGCAGATTGTCATTGAACTTGTGCTGCACGCTGGGTTTCACATCCATGTAAGCGGCGTTCTTTTTCCGCAACAGCTTCATGCTTTCCAGAATGTAGTGCACCTGCGACTCGATCATAAAGATGATGGAGTTGTGGCCCAGGCCGGAATTGGGGCCCACCAGTTGCCACAGGTTGGGATAACCGGCGGTGGCAGTGCCATAGTAGGATTCCGCGTGATCCTGCCAGTCTTCCCGCAGATCACGGCCGCCCAGGCCTTTCACCTCGAAGTTCTTCATATACACCCGGGGATCGACGATAAAACCGGTGCCCAGAATAATGCAGTCGGCGGGCCGTTCTTTGCCATCGGCGGTAATCACACTGTGTTCCCGCACTTCTTTGATCCCTTCGGTCACCAGCTCCACATTGTCGCGGTTGAACATGGGATAATACTTGTTGGAAATCAGCACCCGCTTACAGCCGATCACATAATCCGGCGTCAGCTTTTTCGCCACCTCCGGATCCTTCACCTGCAACCGGATAAAGGCCTTGGCCAGATTACTGAGGGCCCTGGCCAGCATGGGATTGAAAATGGGCCAGACCCGGGTTTCGTTGGACCAGTACAGGCGATAACGGTGCAGTAGCCGGGCACCGGGCACCTTGTCGAACACCGCCTTCTCCAGCTGCAGATACTTGCGCTCGTCCCGGGGAATCACCCAGGCGGCGGAACGTTGCATCACATACAACTGCTTCACCTGGGGCGCGATTTCCGGACAGTACTGAATGGCGCTGCCCCCGGTGCCGATGGACACCACGTTCTTGCCCGTGAGGTCGTAGTCGTGATCCCAGCGGGCGGAGTGAAATACCTTGCCCTTGAACGTATCCAGCCCTTTGATATTGGGCACCTGCGGCACATGCAGCGGCCCCGACGCCAGCACCACATGGCGGCAGCGGTATTGATCACCACTGGCGGTGCCCACGGTCCAGGTACCGGAATCCTCATCAAACAGCGCCGAGTTCACCTCCTCGCCGAAGCGACAATAGGGGCGAACGCCGTATTGTTCAGTGGTGTCCAGGATATACTGCTGGATCTCATCCCAGGGGGCGTAACGCTTGCTCCAGTCGGTCTTGGGCGCGAAGGAAAAGGAATACATGTGGGACTGTACGTCACAGGCACAACCGGGATAACTGTTGTCGCGCCAGGTGCCTCCCACCTCATCGCCTTTTTCCAGGATCACGAAATTGTCATTGCCGGCTTCCAGCAGCTTGATGGCCATGCAAAGGCCACCGAACCCGGCGCCGATGATCACCACATCCACCTCGCGGGTACCGGGATTGATTGGGGGCTGGCTAGTCATAGAACACCTCTGTTGTCTTGTTATCTGGCCGTGGTTCAAACTGTCACAGTGGCCATGGTAGGCAGCGACGCCCGGTGTGAACAGGTTGTGAAGCACCAGCGATTGATAGTTTCGGCCAAAACCTGCGAGTCCTGGCCAGTTATTTGACGCAAATCAATGAAAAGGTTGCTCAATAAATAGCCTAATTAAGACTGTCTACTTCTGGAACTGACCATGAGCAAACGGCCCATACTGGGATTTATCTATACTCTGCAGGCGCTGGAGGCCAATGGGGCCGACCTGGGCCCCCTGCAACAGCGTTATGGCATCCACGTGAACAGTCTGTCACCGGATGGCCACATCGACCGGGCCCTGGAGCTGCGCATTTACTGTGATCTGTTGCCCCAGGTGCGGGACCCACTGGTGGGCCTGCGGATCGGCCAGACCATGAGCCTGGCGGGCTACGGCCCGCTGATCATGCTGCTGCTCACCTGCGACAATGCCTGGGAAGCGTTTCGGCTGGGGATTCAATACCAGGCGCTCACCTATCTGTTCGGTGAGTTGCAATTCGAACCGGGGGAGCGGGACAGCGTGCTGTCGTTGCGCCCGGCGAAATTGCCCACCCTCTGCCGCCGGTTTCTAATCGATCGCGACCTGTCCGGCACCTATCAACTGATCCGCGACCTGCAGACCAGCATTGGCGTGAACCTGCAGCCCAGCTATATACGCCTGCCCTACCCCAAGCCCGCCGACACCGCCCCCTACCAGGCCCGCTATCAATGCCCGGTGGAATTCGGCAGTGACCTGGCCCAGATAGGTATAGCCACCGCCTATCTGGCCACCCCCTTTCCCGCCGCCAATGGGATGGCCCACAGCCTGTACCGCAAACAGTGCGACAGTCTGCTGCTGACCCTGAGCCGCAACGGCGCCAGCCTGGCCCAGGACACCCGCGACTATCTGCAGTTGTTCGTGGAACAGTTCCCGTCCATCCAGGAGGTGGCGGCCACCTTCGGCATGGCCGAGCGCAGTTACCGCCGCCGGTTAAAAGCGGAAGGTCAATCCTATCGTGGACTGCTGGATGAGGTGCGTTACCACAAAGCCCGCACGCTGTTGCGGGAATCCAGCCTGCCGGTGGAAACCATTGCCCAGCAACTGGGCTATACCGAGGCGGCCGCCTTTATTCACGCCTTCCAGCGCTGGGCGGGACAGACCCCCGCCCGGTTTCGCTCGGAACACCGTTAGTCCGGTTTTTTGCCGGTGCCACGCTTGCCGACTACGCTTAATAGGATATCAATACTTTCATGGAGGAAAGACAATGATGCGCTGTCTGTTACTGGCACTACTGCTGATCACCCCCCTGGCCCAGGCCCAGCTCTCCCAGGAAGAGTTGCAAACCATGCTGGCGGATCGCATCGAGGGCCTGAAATTCCTCACCAAAAACGGCATGCTGCTGCAGGCCATCCGGGAACAAAACCGGGCGCAACGTTCACTGGATGACATCAAGGCCATCGACGCCGAGTGGCGGGCCGGCACCTCACCACTGATCGAAGAACTGCAGGCCAACAAAGCCGGTAAGTTTCTCAAGAACATCATTATCCAGCAGGCGGATGTCTACAGCGAAGCATTCCTCACCGACGCCCAGGGTGCCAACGTGGCCACCTATCCCGCTACCAGCGATTACTGGCAGGGGGATGAGGAAAAATTCACCGCCCCGTTCAACGATGGCAAAGGCCAGATTTTCATAGGCCCGGTGGAATACGATGAAAGCTCCGATTCCAACGCGGTGCAGATCTCCGTACCCATGGATTACAACGACAACACCATCGGCGTGCTGGTGATCGGGGTTAAGGTTTCGGTACTGGAAGCGGAAAAACTGCAATCCGCTGAGTAATTCCTAATCAACCAAGGAAAAAGCGTGACATAGTTCTCATTTTTTCCCGAACTAATTTAATTGGGCAAGTCACTGGACTTTGGGACACTGACCTCAGCAGTCAAGCCGACCCCGAATCCCCAGGAGCAGCCCCATGAACTGGTTTTCCAGCAAACGCAGCAGCAACCCACAACCGGAATCCCGGTCGACAGCGGTGACGGTGGAATCCATCCGCCGCAAACTGTCAGGCTACCAGGCCACCGAGGGCAAAGCCCGGTTTACCGGACCCTCCCTGGCGCAGATGCAAAACTGGTTTGAATACGAACAGGTGAAGATTGATCCGGAATCCTCCGGTTACCATCGGGTGCCGTTCCACTGCTAGAGGTTTTGCTGACTGCCGGCATATTGGGGATGGCGGAATTATTGGCGGACTTAAGTGCCCTGACCAGCTCATGACCGCCGCTTATTACCCTGGTGCCGGCACGGGGATTCGGTTACTGTCACTGACATGCACATTCCCACAGGACACCGCTGTTTTGCCACGGTGTTCCTCTTTACCATGGTGTTCCTCTGCTGCTGGCTGTTGCTGACACCCTCGGCTGTAGTGGCCGGCGCCAGCCGCTGTCATGGCACCACCGCCGACGGCAGCCTGGACTATGGGGTCAGGCTGCCCCGCTCTGGACCCAACTTTTCCAGCTATAGCGACCTGGCCTGGCTCGCCGGGCGCACTTACGTTCATTCGGAGGTGAGGGCCATCGTCCTGGCCGCCTACCAGGCCCTGCGGCACAGCCAGCCTGGTAAGGTCTACGTGTTGGGGGAAACCGGGTGGAAACACGGGGGCCGCTTCCGGCCCCATAAGACCCATCAGAATGGTCTCTCCGTGGATTTTATGACCCCGGTGGTGGACGCCAATGGCCAGTCGGTGCCCCTGCCCACCTCTGTTTTCAACCGCTTCGGTTACGCTATTGAATTTGATGCCGACAGCAGGGCACTGGGGCTGACCATCGACTACGCGGCCCTGGGCGCCCATCTGGTGGCACTGGACCGGGCGGCCCAGGCCAGGGGCCATGGTCTGTGGCGGGTTATCTTCGATCCGCAACTGCAGGCAGGCCTGCTGCAAACCGAATACGGTCCCTACATCCAGCGCCATATCACCCTCTCCAAGCGCCGCGCCTGGGTCCGCCACGATGAGCACTATCATGTGGATTTCGCCATCCCCTGCCCTACCGGGGCCGGCCGCTGACCGGCCTGGCGCCTGCCACCGGACTATTTGCAGTTGACTTGCGGGCTCCTTTACCATACACAGTATTCAGTACGCCTTAACTGAGCTCCCTACTCGGTTATTGACGCGGCCCCGGGGCCGGATCGACGTCCACCGAAAAGTCTCGATTCAGCGCACCGTTAACCCATGCCGGGGAGGCACTCAGCCATTCCCGAGCTGCATCAACCTGATACTCAGGGCTCACCATGGATAGATTCCCACAAATGCCACCGGCCGCCGATCTGGCCGGGGCTCCCGGTCAAGTCCAGTTCTGGTGAGGCCATGACTTCCAGAGATGCCCTGCAACAAGCGGTAATGGATGCTCTGGCACCACCGAGCCTGGTGATCAACGGCGACGACCAGGTCATTTTTGCCCACGGCGACCTGCGGCCAATGCTGACGGCGGAGGCTCCAGAACCCCCTTATCCCCTGGCCGGCGTTCTGGCGGTGGAATTGCAGGCACCGCTGCGGGACCTGCTGGCATGTTGTCGCCGCCAGCAACCGGCGGAACTGCACTGGACCCCCGCGCAGCAACCGCAACAACGGTACCAAATCAGCGCCCGGCCCGCCGCCACCCTGGGGGAAGCCAGCGTGGTGCTGAGCGTTACCCCGGTGGCCGGAGAACCGCTGGCGGCGGCCGACACCGACACGCCGCAACAGACAACGAACCTCTCCGCACCCGAGGCCCCCCGGCAACCGGTGCTGGATCAGGAGCTGCGCCAGATCAACGAAGCCCTGAACCGCAACAGCCGGCGCCTGGAGCTGGCCTGGGAGGCGGTGCATGGCGGGGTACTGGAGCACCGGATTCCCATTGACGCCCGCACCTACATCAGCGACCGCTGGGCCCAGGTGCTGGGCTACCAGCGCCATGAGCTGCCGCCGCTGAATCAACTGCTGGAGTGGCTGGCCGCCCGCACTCACGAACAGGATCAACCCGCCCTGGCGCGCAATTTTCGGCGCATCATGGAACATGGGGAGCCGCGGTTCGTGATGGAACTGCGCCTGCGTCATCGGGAGGGTCACTGGATCTGGGTGCGGAAGATTGCCGAAGTCCTGCAGCGGGACCCCCAGGGCCGCCCCAACCATCTGCTGCGGATGATGATTGATATCAGCGACTTTAAAGAGACTGAAGCCTCGCTGAAAGAAAGTGAATTGCGGTTTCGGGAAATGGCCGATGGCCTGCCATTAATGGTCTGGGTTCACGACGAACACGGCAATCAGGAACTGGTAAATCAGGCCTTCTGTGATTTCTTCGAACTCCACCGGGAAGAGGCCAGCGGCGACCGCTGGCAAATGCTGGTGCATCCGGAGGACGCCGAAGTCTACACCCGGGAATTCAACGCCAGCATCGCCCAACAGCGGGCCTTTGCCGGTGAGGCCAGAGTCCGCCACGCCGATGGCAGCTGGCGCTGGCTGAAATCCTGGAGCCGGCCGCGGTTGGGCCCCAATGGTGAGTTCAGGGGTCTGGTGGGCACCAGTGTGGACATTACCGAGCAGCGCCGAATGTTGCTGGAGCTGCGGGACAGCGAGGAACGCTTCCGCACCCTGGCGGATAACATTTCCCAACTGGCCTGGATGGCCCACGGCACCGGCTACATCTTCTGGTTTAACAAGCGCTGGTATGACTACACCGGGACCGGCCCCGAACAGATGCAGGGCTGGGGCCGGCGCTCGGTACATCATCCGGAATACGAAGCGCAGGTGGTGGCCAAATTCCGCGACCATATGAACAAAGGCGAAGTCTGGGAAGACACTTTTCCCCTGCGGGGTCAGGATGGTCAGTATCGCTGGTTTCTGTCCCGGGCCATTCCCATCCACGACCCTACCGGTGCGGTGGTGCGCTGGTTCGGCACCAACACCGATGTCACCGAGCTGCGTGAAGTGGAGGAAAAGTTGCGGGAAGCGGATCGCCAGAAGGACGAATTCATTGCCATGCTGGGCCATGAGCTGCGCAACCCGCTGGCCAGCATCCGCACCGCCTCCGAACTGCTGGGCGCGCTGACCCGGGATCATCCCCAGGCCCGCAAAACCAATCAGCTGCTGGAACGCCAGACCGCCCATATGGCCAGATTGCTGGATGGTCTGCTGGATATCTCCCGCATCATCCGTGGCAAGATCCGGTTGCAGCGGGAAGTGTTGGATCTGCACGGCCTGTGCCGGGATGTCATGGCGGACTTCGCCGAGGGCTTGGGGCAGCGCCGGCTGCGGATCACAGCGGACCTGAAACCCGGCTCCACCTGGGTCCGCGGCGATCGGGTGCGGCTGGCCCAGGTGATCAGCAACCTGTTGTCCAATTCCGTAAAATACACCGACGACGGCGGCCATATTGAACTCAGTATCGAGCGCCAGGATCAACGGGCCCGGATTCGGGTGCGGGACAACGGCATGGGGGTGGAAGCGGATCTACTGCCCCATGTGTTTGAGATCTTCCGGCAGTCGCATCAGAGTATTGACCGTACCCAGGGCGGTTTGGGCCTGGGACTGGCGCTGGTGAAAACCCTCACCGAACTGCACGGTGGTAGCGTCCACGCCCACAGCGATGGCCCGGACCGGGGCGCTGAATTTGTGATTGAGCTGCCCGCCGTGGAGCCCCCCCCCCTGCCACAGGCGGTCGCGCCCGCCGTCGCGAACCGCGACCAGGGCCGGCGCGTGGTGTTGATCGAGGATAACCTGGATTCCGCTGAAGTCCTGCGTCAGTTGCTGGAGCTTTCCGGCCATCAGGTGACCGTCACCAACCGGGGGGAGGAGGGGCTGGCGGTCACCCGCGCCCTGCAGCCGGATGTGGTGATCAGCGATCTGGGCCTGCCGGGGGGCATGAATGGTTTCGACGTGGCCCGGGCCGTGCGTTCAGACGCCACGCTGCGCCAGGTCCAACTGGTGGCGTTGTCCGGCTATGGCCGGCCGGAGGATAAAAAACGCAGCGCGGAGGTGGGTTTCGATGTCCACCTGACCAAACCCGTGGATTTTAAAACCCTGGAACAAATACTGATGAGCGCCCCTGTGAACCGCGGCGCCGGCCAGTCACTGTAACCGATGTTACTGCAACAGATTCTCCAGTGCCCCGCGCAGGGTGGGGTCAAGGAACCGGTAGCCGGCCTGCTCCAGCACCCTGGGCTGTACCCGGGTGCTGGTGAG